>Ga0310123_10000093_pt1 | contig 74200 bp, 94 predicted proteins | sample CB6_AW_1057_MG_FD_203505 | JGI IMG/M metagenome (GOLD analysis project Ga0310123, IMG submission 203505) | Marine microbial communities from Western Arctic Ocean, Canada - CB6_AW_1057 | ecosystem: Environmental > Aquatic > Marine > Oceanic | place: Canada: Western Arctic Ocean | collected...
TAAATGTTTCTTCTTATTAGTAAGAAAATAAAAACGACTATGCTCAAATATAAAGTCATCTGTTACACATATTGCAGGACTTGTCATACTATAATCAATCCCAACTAGCTTCTTCGTGTTCATTTTCACTTACCTCTTCTTCCTGTTCATCTTCATCTTCAAGTTCATAACTACAAAACGGACACACCGTCACTCGTTGTTCTGTTTTATCTTCATCATAAACAATAGTAAACCTTGTATTACAATTACCACAATACCTTTTATATTTTTTGGTTAAATCATCTAAATCCATAATAATATATTCAATTATAATTTAAATTTTTTAAACTGGTCTTTTTGTACATCTTGTTTAATTCCACCTATAACATAACTTTCAATTTCTGTTTCTTGCGGTGCATTTTGTAATGACCTACTATTTAACCAATGGTCTACCCAAGGTAATGGGTTTGTCTTTTGGTCATATTGTGGGTCTAATCCAATTGCTTTCATCCTACGATTTGCCATATACTCTATATATTTGTGTAACAATTTTTCTGATAAACCTATCATAGAACCTTTTGAAAACAAATAAGTTGCCCAACGTTTCTCTTGTCCTACTCCGTGTTCATACATTTTATAAACTTCTTTTTCTGAATCTCTCATCACTTTGTTCATAGTTTTATCGTGTTCTAGTTCACGATAGTTATTAAGTATTCTTTGTGTTATTAATAAATGTAAACTTTCATCCCTTGCAATTAATGAAAGTATTTTAGCAGAACCTTCTAACATCTTTAATTCACCAAATGCAAATGAACAAGCAAAAGAAACATAAAATCTTAAACCTTCTAATATATTAACTGTCATTAACGTTAAATATAATTTCTTTTTTAACTCATACATATCAACACTATCAGGTTTTAATATCCATTTATATCCTAAATGCATTAAATCATCATACGTTTGTGTAATACTATTTGCCCTACTTTCAATCTTTTCATCTGTAATAATAGTATCAAAAACTTCACTAGGGTCGGAATATAAATTCTTAATAATATATGTATAAGAGCGACTATGAATACTTTCCATAAAGTCCCAAGCGATTATACAACTTTCTAATTCAGGTATAGATACAAATGGTAAAAATGCCAAACAAGGACCTCGTCCTTGCACACTATCCATCATTGTTTGATATTTTAAATTAGATGTAAATATAAATTTACCTTGTTCAGATAAAACTTTATAATCTGCCATATCTTTTTGCAAAGATATTTCCTCTGGTCTCCAAAAATAACCTAATTGTCTTTGACAAAGTTTATCAAAGATAGGATACTTCATATTATCATATCTTTGTACTTGTAAACTCTTACCAAAAAACATAGGTTGTTTTGTAAAGTCTAAATTCTTTTCTGTATTAAATACACTTCTAGTCATTTATCGGTTCCAATTGTTCTTGCATTCTTTCTGATTCTGTTAAATCATAATGGTGTTTATCACTATCACCTGCTGTCCACTTACTTATATTATCTACACTAAACTCTCTAGTAGATGTTTTATAATCTGGTTTAGTTAATTTACTAGGTGTTAATGATTTATCATAAAATAAAACTCTATTGTTGGGTTGGGCAGCAAAATGACCATTATCTAGCTTTATTATATTAAATGATTTATGTTGACTTGGAGTTTCACTATAACCTACATTGTTTTCTTTATTCGTTGCACAACAACTATCTATACTAAACATATAATTTCCTTCATATACTTTCTTATTTGGTGATAGATAACTACATCTATTACCACTTATCACTTGTTTTTCAATAACAGAAATATCATAATCAAAACAATCCCATAACTGTAATTCTGCTAATGATAAATCTTCTTTAGTTTTTTTCCAAGAAAACGCTGATATAGGAAGTTTATCATATAAGGCACCTGATTCATATAGATATGTTTCAAAATATAATGCTCTGCCTTGAATACTCTTAACTGTACACCATATACCTGGTACAAATTCTCCATATCCTTTTTCTAAATCATACAGGTATTGTTTTTTAACTAATACTTCCGTGTGTGGAAGATTTGCACATAAAAACGCCATACGCTTCCTTTATATTACGCAAGTTTCACAGTCCTCCGTGTCTTGTTTTGTTTCTTCTACATTATCCTTCCAACCAACTGGATGGACAGGTTCATCAAAATCTTTCTTACTATCATATGTATTTTGATAATAAGAAGTCTTCCAACCTAACTTATAAGTATTTAGCAAATCCTGTGCCATAATAGATAATGGTACTTGTCCTTCATCATAATGTTCAGGATTATATGACCAGTTACCACTTATCGCCTGGTCAAAATACTTTTGCATTACAGCTACTATGTTTATATATCCTTCATTTGATTTCATATCCCATAGTAACGTATAACTATTTTTCAACCTTTTGTAATCAGGTACAACTTGTTTTAAAGTTCCCTTTTTACTTTTCTTTACTGAAAGATAATCTCTAGGTGGTTCAATGCCGTTTGTAGCATTACAAACCACACTAGAGCTTTCAGATGGCATTTGAGCCGAGAGTGTGCTATGTCGTAGCCCAAATTCCTTAATATCTTTTCTCAATTCTTCCCATTTATAAGATAATTTACGAGATACAATCTCATCAACTTCTTTTTTATAGGTGTCTATTGGTAAGATACCGTCTGAATACTTTGTTTTATTAAAGTCTTTACATTGACCTTTTTCTTTTGCTAATTGATTACTTGATTTTAATAGATAATATTGGAATGCTTCTGTTAACTTATCAACTTCTTTCCAAGCAGTTTTCGTTTCATAACTATATCCTAATGTTGCTAGATAATGAGCAAGACCAATATACCCAACTCCTAAACTTCGTCTATTTCTTGTAGAAATTTCTGCTGCCTTAACTGGATATTTTTGATGGTCTATAATTTCATCTAACGACCTTACAATTAAATCACATAATGGTTCTAATTCATCTAAATCTTTTATAAGTCCTACATTAACTGCTGATAAAATACATAATGCAATTTCACCTTTTCCATCTATGTGACTTATAGGTTCTGTTGGTAATGTTATTTCTTGGCACAAATTAGACATTGTTATTCTATCTTTAAAAGAAGAGTGAGTATTACAATGGTCAATATTCATAATGTAAATACGACCTGTTTCTGCTCTTTCTTTCAATATTGACATAAACAAACTTTGTGCTTTAACTTTCTGTTTCCATATTGATAATTTTCTTTCTGCTACTTCATACAACTCATCAAATTCTGGCGTACCCCAACTATCAACTAATTCTGGTACTTCGTGTGGTGAAAATAATGTTATATCTCCATCATTAATAAATCTTTCATAAAATAGTTTTGATAACTGAATTGAATAATCTAATTTTCTAACTCTATTATCTTCACTACCTTTATTGTTTTTAAGTACAAGTATATCTTCTATTTCTTTATGCCAAATTGGAAAATGAACAGTTGCTGAACCACCACGTACACCATTTTGTGTACAACATTTAACAGTTGCTTCAAACTTTTTAAGAAAAGGAATAACACCTGTGTGTTGTACTTCTCCACCTCTTATTTTAGAATTAATTCCTCTAATACGTCCTGCATTAATACCAATACCTGCCCTTTGAGCAACATATTTACCAATTGCCATATCACTAGAAAAAATTGAAGATAATGTATCTGCAACATCAACTAGTACACAACTAGCATACTGTTTAATAGGAGTTCTTACACCTGCCATTACTGGAGTTGGTATATTAATTTTAAATCTTGAAATTGCGTCATAATATCTTTTCACATAACTCATCCTTTTATTTTTTGGGTAATGTGCAAAGATAGTAGCAGCAATCATCATATACATAAATTGTGGAGTTTCAAAAATATCACCTGTGCTTCTATCTTGTACAAGATACTTGTCAATAACTTGTCTTAAACCTGCATATGTAAAAGTATAATCTCTTTCGTGAGTTAACCAATTTTCCATTCTATCAAAATCATTTTTGTTATACCATTTTAAAATATCAGGATCATATACTCCTTTTTTTACACTATCATTAACGTGAGTGTAAATGTGTGGGTGATCCCATAATTTGTGAAATAATTGTTTTCTTAAACTATAGAGTAATAGTCTAGCGGCAACATATTGATAATTTGGATTGTCTAGTGAAATTAAATCATTTGCCGACTTGATTAAAATTTGTTGAATTTCATTTGTGGTAATTCCATCATAAAATTGTAGACCACTACTCATTTCAACTTGTGATGAAGATACACCTGTAATATCTTCTGTTGCATACTCTACCATTTCGTGAATCTTCTCAATGTTAAGAGCTTCCTTACCCCTACCATTTCGTTTCACGACACTTATGTTTTCATTTACCATTTAACCCCTAAACTTTTTTATAATAACTTAATTTTTCTAATGCTTCTAATTTTCTAAAAGTATTTTTATCTATAATATTTTTTATTTCAGCCACACTTATTCCAGACACAATCATTTCATTTACATCTTTCAGTTGAATATGATTTGGCCAAATAACTACATTGTAATCTTTTTCAATCACAGTGTACATACGCTTTATGATTTCTTTATTACGAGGTTCATTGTCAAATATATATGTAACTTGGTCATTAGGCATTCTCAATGTTAAGTCTGCTCCACCTGCTGCCAAACAATTATCTAAAAACAAACTATCAAGTGGACCTTCTACAATGTAAACGTGTTTTTGGAAATTTACACGTTCAAGTCCATAAACTTTTTGTTTTGTTTCATCAAGTTTAATAGTAATATATTTAGGTTGTTCTTTTCCAAATGCTCTGCCTTGGAAAGCAAACAACTCTCCAGTTACATCAAAGAAAGGAATAATTAATCTTGGGTGTTCATATCTCTCTTTGAATATACCTGGTTTCACCTTGTTAGCAAAATTATGAAATTTATTAACAAGATATAATTTCTCATAATATTTGGTAGGTATCAATCTCTTTTTAATATAATCCTTTACAGGATGGTCGTCTTTCAAATTACTTATTTTAATACAGTTATCAAGTAAATTTGTTTCTTTAAATTTTGTTGGTTTAAAGTCAAATTTTGGCTGGGGCGTGGAAGGTGCCGATCCTTTATAACGTTCTAATAAGTATTCTCCATATTTCTTGGGATCCAAGAATTTTATAAAATTTGATAAATTTTGTCCTTGACCACAATTGTGGCATTTGAAGAACATATCATTTTTTACTCTATAGAGATATGCTCTTGCTTTTGTTTTACTCTTTTGTGAGTCTCCACAATGTGGACACCTAAAGTTAAAAAGATAATCATTCTTCTTTTTAAACTGATCCAATCTTGACGAAATTTCATTAATATACTTTAAATCTATATAACTTGACATAACACTATCTCATAATATACTATAAATCACTCAAAAAGTCAAGTCTGTTTAGAAAAAAGTTCCACGAAAAAAAATAGCCACCGCACTTTTCCCCACTAAAAGAGGATAAAAAAACTCTACTTTAACAGTTGCACTATTTCCCCAAAATTCACAGATAGTATCCATCCAATAGCTACTATCACACCAATTATAATCCAACGGTGTTTTTCTAATACACCTACTCTTTGACCTATATCTATTCTGATATTCTTAATCTCTATTAACAGTCTTTTTTCAATTGATTGTATCTCTCTGGACAATTCTAAGCGAATACTATCTATTTTATCTGCTCGTTCTTTAAGTTTATCAAATATGATTTCATCAACTTGTTCTTGCCTACTTATCTTTTCAGCGTGAACAGCCAACATTGATTTGATTGATGTGGATACGTCTGTTAAACGTTCAATAGCAACGTTTAATCTTTCTGCTATATTTTGTGTTAACTCAACATCTTTTTTGAGTTTAGCTATGTCTATTTTTGTTTTAATATTATTTTCTTCTGGCATTAGAATTCTCTATCTATCCATTTCCATATGGAGTAACACATCCAACCTAAAAGAAACATTATTAAAAAAAAATTAATCATCCCCATTGTATCTCCATTGAGTTGGCAACCACCATTCAGTATACCAATGTCTAAACTGTGTTGGGTGTCTTCCTATGATAAAAATATGCCAAAAACCTTTTGTTAATTCCATTAGTGCTATGATTTTCTTACACATACCTTAATCGGTTTGAATAATTGTTATATTTTCTTGGCTAGAACTACTGCCAATATCAAAATGTTGAGCTTCTTGGTCTTGTAAAATTTGGATGTCTGCTTCGTCAGCAGTTTCAATTTTTAGATATGTTCTATGACTATCATTATATCTATTTATAATTGAGTACCCGCTAACGGATGTATCAACATCAGCGTCATAAGTATTGCTACCTGTTGTATATCTTCCTGTTAATGTTTCGGAACTAGTAACCCCACCACTTGTTGTTACTGTTGTTTGAGTAATGTTTCCTGTAGTATAATTTAAAATTTCTCCACTTGTTGTTATTGAAGTTTCTGATCCACTATTGTCAACCCATTCTGTACCACAAGCAGAATTAGCATTGTCCCAATAATATCCCCAATTAACACAATCATTTTCGTTATCTATATCTGCTAACCATAATTCTAATTCAGCGTCTATATCATAATCATCCTCATAACCATATTCATCTTCCAATGATGTAGAATCATCTCCTGTATCTTCATATGAACCTGTGTACCACCAACTAGATGTATTGTCATAAAATTTTTGCCAATCTGAATTAGACCATTCGGCAACATATTTGTCTTTTAAACTTGCCATCTTCCAAGGTTTAGGTTGTCCAGAACACCACTTTGGATTATCCCAAGTGCCACACCAACCATACCATTTTTTAAATAATTTTCTAGCATCTTTTTCCCAACTAGTATAATCTTTAAACAATGACCAATCATCTTTATACCACAAATTTAAATAATCTAAATATTTTTGGTCGCACCAAGAACCATATCCATTATAATCACAATAGTTTTGTATTGTTAATTCAGGTGGACCGCCTGCCGCTATGTAATCTGAATTAGCATAATAACTTGTTGATAAATCAAAATCTTCCCAAGAGTATCCAACAACCGTTGATGTAGCTTCATCTTCAACATCTCCAGTTATATCTTCTTCTTTTACATCATAAGAAGTTAATCCATATTTTTCTAACGTATCATTATACTCATCATAATAAGCATCCCAATCAACTTTATCCCAATCAACCTCATCCCAATTAATAGTATCCCAAGTACAATCTGAGCAACCTATTGCGTCAAAATATGCTTGGTCCATTTCAGAATACATAGTCTTAGCTGTATCCCAATCCATTTTCTGTTCACCTTCAGCATCCCATACTGATATTTGATTATCTTCATCAATATAACCCAAATCTTTTAAATCTTCTTCCCATTCATCATAATAAGAAGTATCAACTTCCGCTTCTTTTACTGCTTGGTCTACTGCGGATTCTTCAATTGATTTTGTATCTAATATTGTTTCTGTTCCAGAAGTACCTAAATCGGAAGTAGCGTCATATGTATCTGCTGTTTCTGTAATGGTAACTTCTTCACTAATAATTGCCTCTTCCATTTGTTGTAGTTTTTCATTGTTTTCTTTTCTATCATATTGTTGGTCGTGCTTGTCTTTTATATCACCATCAACACTATCAATATCAAACAAATTCTTTTTCTGGTTATTATCCAATGCTGATGGAGTTTTAATCATAACATCTGAACCAACTACGGTTACGGAAGTATATACATTTGTTAATATTTGAGAACCTGCTTCATTGGTTACAGTTACTTGCCCTACCTCACCTTGACTATCTGGAAGTAATGTAATTGTTGTTTGACCTGAAGTGTCTACCGTACCTGAAAAAGCAGTACCTTGTACGGTGATTGTTGCTGTTGGGGTGAACATATTAACCTCACCACCTAATGCCTTTATTGAACCTGACTCGTATGTAAATGTACCAACATTAATTGATATGTTCATTGCAATTTCAATTGGTATAACAGATGTATCAAAAGCAAATTCATCAATGATTAATTCTGTATTAGGACCCATTGTAAATTTAGTTTCATCTTTATAATGTAAAATCATACCACCATCTTCTCCTGTTTGGAGAAAATCGTTCATCTCTAAAAGATAACCTTTGATTACTTCTTGGGTATGTCCATCTCTCTCATTCCAAGTTTGACCCATTTTATCTGCAACCGAACCAATAGTAACCGCTAATGCTTGTGTAGTAAATAGTATCAAGAAAGATACTATAAATAAAAGTTTTTTCATCTTTTAAATTTCTTCTCTTTTTCTTTTCTCTTCCATTTTTTTGGCCAATAATTGTAGATAAGTGTACATATTACACCACCTGTTAAGCATATTGCTCCAAACCAAAAAACAAAAATTAAAAATTGCACCTAGCAACCGCCAGTTATGGTCGTATTATAATCCGATGATTGGGTGTTTCTGTTATATGAATAAGTACAACTATCATTACCGTCCTGAACAACAGATAAAGTATAATCGTATATTGAATCACCTGATACATAAAGGTAAGCATAGTTGTTATCATTAGTTTGTTTAAGGTTAACATATGCGTCATCTGTATAGATATAAACTTTTGCTACATTATCTTCACCATTTGCATAGTAAGTAAATGTATTATCATCTCCAATAGTAACTGTTTTCATCCAATTATCGTCACCTCTTTGTACCATTCTTACGTGGCTATTTGTGCAACAAGAGTGAACATCTAAAATGTTTGAATTACCTATGACATCGTGGACTTGGTAATTATTGTGTCCCCAGGATGCTGTATGCACTCTATTAGAATTTCCTACAATGTAAAAATCTATTGTTGCACCTTCATCTCCTGAATCGTCTGCAAAGATACCGTGAGAAGCAACATTTGGACCTATCATTTTATTTGCATAAGAAGAAGCAACCATACCTTTTGATTCGGATCCATTACTATAAAATTCAGCGTCATTTGAATCTCCATTAATCAATACATATAAGAAGTGACCATCACCTCTACTAAACATCCAAAAATCATTTCCGTCTCCTACTATATCTAAATCAAGGTGTGTGTCCTGTACATTATCACTGTAATGAGTATCTATTTCTACTATATTTGAATTACCTGTAATATCAATATCATAATAATGTCCGTCTGCATCTATGTCATCCAAATCTAATCTTAATACATTAGAATTACCTGTAGCAACATAATCAAAGGTCATATTGGAACCTCTAAAAGACCTATGGTTGCTATCGTTAGCAACATTATTATTGCCTATTTGTTTAATGATAAGAGTAAGGTTAGGTCCATTGATTAAATAAGGCTTTGAGGTGCTTAGACCAACCATATTACCAGTTCCATCTTGTTTAATGTAGATAGAACCATCATCATCTTGGTTAATTTGCCAAATATAAACTGAATTTCCTGCCCAACAGCTAATCGTTGTTGCTAGAAGAATCACTAGTGCCATCATTAATTTCTTCATTTGTGTTCTCCTTTTCTAATTCTTTTTCTTTCCATTCTATAAGTAATTTAGCTTGAATTTCTAATTTACGTTTTTCTTTTTCAACTTCTTTTGCTTCAATTGCTGCTAATGTTTTTAAGTGTGTTTGATATTCATCCCAAGTTTTAAACTTTGTATTATTTTCTTTGTTATAATTTTTTACTTCAAGTTTTTGTGCTTTCTTTAATTCTTTTTTAGCTTTCTTTTCTGCTTTGTAATCTTCGTATGTTTTCTCTACATTAGGTTCTTGTTGCTCTATTATTACTTTATCAGGTATATCTTCACTACTTTCAAAACCACTAGTGACTTCTTCAACTTTCATTTTCCATACACCTTTTTCGTCACCTTCTTTTATTAATTCTACTATACCTTTTTCTATTGCTTTTCTTACTGCAAAAGTAACAGGTTCATTTCTTGCTACGCCAACTTCTACTTCTAATAACAATGTATCAGCGTCAAAATATTTGAATACATCTCCACCAGTTTCACCTGAAATTATAGTTTTCTCAACTACTATTGATAATACTACCTCACCACTTTGTACATTAACTAATCTTAAAATAACAGTAACTACATCTTGTCGCCATTGTTTATGTGCTTGAATACCTAAAATTCTTGCACCATAACCGCCTGACTTTACATCACTATCATAACCTATAATACCACCTGTAAGATATGCACCTGCAAATAATAGTGGCGGTAAAGGTTCTGCTTTATCACCATCAACTTGTTGTCTTGTAGAACGTATTAATTTTCTTTCTTGTAATAAACTTGGTAAACTTGCTCTTTCAACAACTCTAAACCATTTGCCATCACCTGCGTCTTGTAATGCTTTTATTAATATTTGATATGCACCTTGGGTTACTGCCGTACTCATTGTAGCATAATTGCCTCCAGGTTTTTTCTGACCAGTTAAATCAATAAAATCATACACAGCAATTACAATAGATTCACCTTCTGGTGGTTGTATTGTAGTTAAAGTTTTAACTGCTGGTATTTGTTTTCTAACATCAAAGTCTGGCTTACCTACACAACTAACTAAAAATAATGTTGCTAAAAATATGATTACTAATTTTTTAAACATTATTAGTCTTCCTTCGGCATTGTAAATGTTGTTACAGTTCCATCAGTTTCAGTTATGGTAACAACTACGTTACCTGTTCCTGAAGGTGTTGTCCATTCAACAAGTTCACTTCCTATTGGTGATGTAAATGATCCTGTATCTTGTTGTAAACCATCAGCACCAAATATGTTTGTTGTAATTTGTTTTGCTAATGCTGTATAAAATCTTGATTCTAAATTTGCTTTAAATTTTGCAACTGCTGTATTCTTAGCATCATCTATGACTTTATCAGCCGCAGCTTTTTCAGCGGCCTTTACAGCGTCTTTACGAGTTTTCTCAATATTCTCTACTGTTAAATAGTGTGATGACTTTCCTTGTCCTGAAAATGATGGACTTCCAAATTGGAAATTCAATTCACTAGCATAAACATTAGAAATTAATAAGAATAGTGGTAAAATTATAGTGATATAGCGCATTGTCCTTCTCTCTTCTTATGTATATATTTATACTAAATCACAACTAAATAGAGTATATGTTTAAACTATTTACGAAAACGTGGGCAGTTTATTTAACTTTAACTATACTAATTGGTATCTATATATTAAATCCAATTCTATTACAGTCAGCAAGACTTAATACTTTTGATTTCTACCAAACCTTTAGTAAAAATTATGAATCTAAAAGTATAATCCTATTAGACATATCAGATAAAGCATTAAACAAACAAGGACAATGGCCGTGGAAAAGAGATTTACTTGGTCGTACTATAGTTAATGCATATCGTAATGGTGCTGCTCTTGTAATTCTACAAGTTGTCTTTCCTCATAAAGATAGATTAGGTGGTGATGAAATATTTTTAAAAATGATTTCAAAATATCCAGTCATACTTACTGAAACAAATGATGTTAAAAATCTTATTAGTATCTCACGTAAAGCATTAGCAATAGGCAACGTAAGTGTGCCAGTTGATATAGATGGCACTATAAGAAAATTACCTCTTGACAAATCTATACCTGAAGTTATATTAAAAGTTCTTAATTCGGAAACTTTAGCAAAAGATACTATCTGGATTGATTTCAGACATAATATTCCTAGAATAGATTACACCGATAAAGATTGGTCATCTGTAAAAGGTAAAATAGTTTTCATAGGTACAACATTCCAAGGTTCAACATTTGTTACTACTCCTGATGGATTAAAAAACACTCACGAAATTATGGCAATCAGTACAGAAACTTTGTTGTCAGGTAATTATATTAGTAGACCTTATTGGTTACCATATGGTGAATTTGCTTTTATAATATTAGGTGCTCTATTCTTTCTTATAGTTATACCTAGATGTGGTGTAATGTGGTCTGCAATTTGGTATGTAGGTTACTTATTTGATATCTCACTTGCAAGTTCTTATCTATGGGTCAATCATTTATACTTAACTGATTGGTTCAGTCCACTTGTAATAGGGTCTATAATATGGGGTCAGTTAACATACAATAACTATTCAAAAGAAAATAAATTAAGACTACAAATTAAAAAACAATTTGAACACTATCTATCTCCAGATATGGTTAAGAAACTACAAAAGAATCCATCTCTATTAAAACTAGGTGGTGAAAGAAAAGAATTAACGTTTATGTTTTCAGACATTAGAGGTTTTACTCCCATATCAGAATCTATGAAAGATAATCCAGAAGAATTAACTCGTTATGTTAATAAGTTTTTAACTGCAATGACTACTATTATATTAAAAAACGGTGGAACTATTGACAAGTATATGGGTGATTGTATAATGGCATTTTGGAACGCACCAATAGATTGTAAAAATCATAGAGAGTTAGCAGTTAAATCAGCAATAGAAATGAAAACAAAATTAGACCAAATGAATAAAACTGCTGAGTTTGATCCACCTTTAAAGATTGGCATTGGTCTTAATACTGGTGATTGTCTTGTAGGTAATATGGGTAGTGAACAACGATTTGATTATTCTGTAATAGGTGACGCTGTTAATTTGGCAAGTAGATTAGAAGGTGTGAGTAAATATTATGATACTACAATTATAATTAGTGAAAAAACTGCTGATGGTATAGACTATATTCCATTATCAAGACCAAAAGGATTTAAGTTTTATAAAGTAGATAATACTTTTGTTAAAGGTAAAAAGGAAAAGGTATCTATTTTTTCCGTTCGTTAATCTTATTAATTAATTCAAATACTACTTTAACTTTCTCTTCTAATACTTTAATTCTATAATGTGATTGTGCTAAAGTTACAATCAATAATATAAATGCCACAAACATTGGCCATAATTTAGTTAATATTGTTATAATTTCTAGTTCCATTATTGTATCGGTTTCTCATATTTAATCTTACTCAACCTCTCACAGGCAGAGCAATCACATTTCTTACAAATCTTATCACCAGTTTTATCGTACAATGGCTCTGGACAATGAGCTTCAAAACCACAGTTCTTACATTTTTCCATTACTCTTCTCTTATAATATACTTAATCGTATGTTCTGCTTTAACAACAACGTGTTTCTTTGTATCTTCATTTGTAAATATAATATGATTAGGTTTAACTTCTCTAAATCTTCTCACACGTACTTTAATTTCAGCACCTTCCCACCAATAAATAAGCTCAGCGGGGTGGCCAATTATAAAAACCCAAATGGCTTTTAAAACTGACCATATACCTTTAAAAAAATTCTTTATCATTTTTTCAATTCCCCACCTGTGCATTTCCATTATTTTTCTTTTTTACTAAATGGATTTAATTTTTTAACTTTATCTACAGAACCTTTACTAATATTTTTAGCACTTGTTCCTATACCTTTACCAACACCAACAACCTTTGATCCAACTATTGATATTGTTTTTTCAGTAAATCTTTTTATATTTGATAGATTCATTATTGTTTCTCCTTCTTTTCTGGTTCATAGTATTCTTTATATTGTTCCAATAAATTGTTAGTAACTTTTAAATGTGCTCTAATTTGAGCAAAATTCTTTGCAATTAATTGAAAGTCTTTATCACTTAATCCAAATAGAACAGGATCAAGTCCTTGTTCTTCCATTTTTTGGAAGACTTCATCTGCATTATCAGACGTGATAATAATCCATCTCAATTTTTCCAATTGAGGCATAGTAGGCACTTCTAAATTTAAATTTGCTCTAGGTTCTTCCAACTTAAATATTTTAAGTTTCTTTTCCCCTATAGAACAACCTGTTAAAAGTCCTATAACTAATATGCTAATTATTATACGGTACATAATTTGGGTTCGCTATACTTGGACATTCTCTATTGATTTCAGATTTCTTTGTCGCTGCTATTTCTTCAGCAGTAAGTGGTGACCCACCTGCAATTTCTACACAACGCAATGCTTTATTACTTGCACTATTAATAATTCTTTCAATTACTTTTGTTTTTTCTATTGCAAGTTTACCAAAATCACGTCCTTTTTTATTAAACCTTTTATCTAAATCGTCTAAATCTTTTTTCATAGCATTAATAAGTTCGTTCATCTTATTATTTGCCTTTAAGATTTCTACAAAATCTTCCTTTTGTTTTTCAATCAGCACCTTTTGAGTGCTGACTGATTCTTCTAGTTTGATTTGATTTATTTTTAGAATTGCATTATCTCGTTGTAATTTCATCACATACATTCCAGCGCCAGCAATGCCGGCAATCATTATAACAGCAATCATCATTTTAAAATAACCAAACATAATTTTCTTTTAGTCTTTCTTTAATACTGCCCAAGCGCCGTAAGCAATTGCTGCCCAAGCAGCAATTTTAGCAATGGGGCTGAAAAACAACACTACAACGCCTAATCCTATTAATACTCCACCGTGTAATGATGTTAGTTCTTTTAGTCTTCCTGTTATAAAACCCATATTTGTCTCCTTTTTTTTTGTTAAATCTTGGCACCAACTTTACGGTGTTTTCTCCAAGCCAAAAACCCACCTAGTCTTAACGAATAGTATGCTAGTTGGTTCATCAAGTAGAAACCATTTATCTCTATGTTAATATCTCTAAAGATTTGGTCTGCTTTCTTTTGAGTTAGTACTCCCATAGTTTCTGCCTTGTTTATTTTTAATAAGGTCTCATACTTATAAGCATAATCGTGTACAAGTCCACCCATTAAAAGCACCCCTACTGGTGATAAAAAAGTATGCAAGAACTTTGGTATACTTGCACCGTCAAATTTAAACCCAGCGGGTATGACAAATTTTTCTCCGTTTATTTCATAATTAAAATCTTCTGCAATTTCCCAATGTCTAACACCGAGTAACCACATTAATATCATTCTAAAAAAACCTTTACCTTTAGTTGCTATTCTTAAAGGTTTCATTAACGGATATTCTTTATACTTAAAATTAATCTCATTAATTTTCTTCTTATCAAATAAATTAATAATTAATCCTGTTATTACTACTAAAATTAATACCGTCCACATCCAGAATTTCATTGCTAAACTTACTAAAATTGATCCTACTTGACCTATTTCCATATTATTTCTTTCTATTTCTAGTACTCATACTAGCAGTTGCTTGTGCTCCTCTTACGTGAACCATTCCACCCATAGCTTCTTTCTTTGCTTTATTTTTAGGTTCTTTATGCGGATCAGCAGTAGGTCTTGGATCCATATAAAATTCTTTCTTTTCTTTCTTTTTAGGTTCTACTTTTGGATCAGCAGATTTAAAAGGATGTTGATTTAATGCACCAGTATAACCTGCGTGTAATCCAACACCTCTAGCATTTTTACCACCTGGTCTTTTCTTTGGCGGTGTATCACCTAAACTTGCAATAGGTTGAACATTTGAATAGTTTCCTATTCTAACTCCTGTTGTACCTATAAATTCTTTTAATGTTTTCATACTCTAGCCTTTTCTTTAATCGTTTTCTTTTTTACAGGAGTTTCTATTGTAATTTCTTCTTTTACAACACCACTTATTTCATCAATCTTATTTTCAAGTTTAGTTAATTGACTATAAACTCCTTTCAATACAACATTGTTATTATCATCACTCTCTTGTACTTTTCTTTTTAAAGTACCTAGTACAACATCTTTCTTTTTCTTTTTATCTACACCTGGTTCGTGTTTAGGAGGTAATGCAACATTACTTCCATCACCAACTGCATTTGTTGGAGCATCCTCATCTACTTTATTGATGAGTTCGTCCATCATATCTTTATAATGTTTTGGCATATTCCATCTCCGATATTAATTTATTATCTTTCTCATACATATCTAAACCTAAGCAAGTCATTACTGGTTTATCTTCTATGTCTGGTATCTCTCTTACCTCATTTAAAAAACTATCATATTGATTTGTTTCTTTCAAATAAGAAATAACACCTGCTTCTATAGCGTTTTTATGCGCCATTAATCTTTTATCTTCTCTAAGCACCATAGCTAAACCACCTGCAAAGGACCCAAATCTACTACCCAATCCAACTTTTTGAAATAATCTTTTCATATTAAAAACAAATCTATGTAAATATGTATAAGCTTTCTTATCTTTCATAAGTCTTAATGTTTTAGCTCTTCTTAATACCTTACCTTTTTTATCAATGATACCTTGTTTAAAAGCTTCGTGCTTTTCCCAAGGCGTAACCAATAATTTAATTACTCGGTACGTTATCAATAAATCTATTGCTCTACTTGCCATTAAAGTTCCTTTAGTAATTGTTTAATCTTATCATCTTCATCCACGTCTCCTAATTCGTGTGAATAAAGAAATTTAAGATAGTTCAATATTGTTTTTAATGCTGACCAGTATTCTCTATCTATCTTAAATAATAATAAGGTTACAGCTACATCTGCTCCAAAAACATTTTGTAATACTACAATATGGTTTATAATTAACCTTACTTTAACATCACCTGTTGTTCTGTACTTACGAAATAACCTTTTCAGATATTTAAATCGCTTTATATCCTCAAAAAATTCTACATTAGTTTCTAACGTAGGGTTAGTATAATTCCTTTGAGCGAATAGCAACCAATTATCTTTGGTTATCTCTTCAAACATTTGGTCTACTAAACTAATTTAGCGTAGACCTTGGAAGCACCGTTCTTTAAAGTTTCATAACTAACTTCTAAATTAAGACCGCCTGCTTTTTTATGTGATATATTATCATCATTTAAATCAGTACCATCTGTGTCTTTCCCAAATCGTCCACCAAACTGTGTTACCTTTGCACTTATTTTTCCACTAGTACCTTCCATTGCAACTGGAGATATATTTAAACCAATTCTGTTTAGTTTTTCTCTTAAACTATCTACAGCTTGTTGTGGTTTAATATATTCCATATCGCCTACAGAACCTACAAAAGCATTAACTCTATTTAATACTTCTGGATCGTGGATATTATGAGCGCCTAATTTACCATCTTCAACTGCATTAGATGTGGCTGTGCCAACCATCTTACCGTCTTCGGTTATATGTTGTTTAAATGTTCTCATTTTCTCCTCTTTTATTTCCTTTTCTGAATCATCCTCTTTAGGACAATCTGCTATAACATCCTCTTCAAAATCATCCAAGTCTTTATCTTCTTGAAATTTTTTAAACTTTGTTATCATTTTCCCTTTGTTGAGCAGCTCTATTTTCTGCTTCATAAACCTTGTCATAATGACCAGGCTTATTGCTAGTTATATTTACTCCTGCCTCTTTAGGTTTGTTTTCAGGATCAAGTTGATTTTCAACCAAACCTATTAACTTATTTACTTCTTGAATTGCCCCATTAATTGCGTTCAAGTTTGCTTTCATCTGTCCCAAATCAATTTCAACTTGTTTAACTTGTATTCCCAACTTATTAAAATCTTCTTGTAGTTGAGTCTTCTCTTTTTGGAGCGTATCAATTCCTAATGTAACCATTATTATCTCCTATAATATATTATGCAACTACGTATCCCTGACCTGCAATTACATTCCAATTTGAATTTTTATACAACAACGTAACTGTTTCACCTTCAGCATCCAAAGTGATAGTTCCGTAACCCCTTAAACTTGCTGGTGTAATTGTTACTGCGTTAGTACCAGCTGTTGATGTATTTAAAAATGTTTTTATTTGACCATTTGCACCATCTGGTAAAGATACTGCTCCTGTTCCAGTGGTTGCGTTTATTTCTGTAACCGCACTTGTTACATCAGCAATTAATGCGTCAACACCATTTGCTGTTAAGCTTTGAGATATTTGAGCAACACCTAGCCACGTGGGCATATTGTTGAAAACATCTTCTGCTGCTATTTTTTTATTGATTGGTGTTCCAGCGGGATCATCTATTACGTGGAACAAATCTACACTTGCTAATGCGTTACCTAAATCGGTAAGCTGTGTAACCTTTTTATCTGCCATTTGTTTCTCCTGTTAACCTCTTACGAGGAATGCTACTGTAGGTAATTCCTACATCATACTATATTATTTATAAGGGCACTCTAAAGAATGCCCTTATAGTGTGATTATTAAGCAGCGTTTGTTAATGCTACTATAGTTTCGTACTGTACTCTTGTAGCTCTACCACCAGAACCAGTTGTTTTTAAGTTCCAACCTGCGTGAGCAGCACCTGCTGGTACTTCTCCATCTGCATAGTTAAATAAACCTAAAGTGATTCCTGTAATAAAGTTATCAGCAGTTGCGTCTTCAAATAAATTTGTTCTATTTGAGGAAGTAAAAGCTAATCTAGCAGCAGCACAAGCCCATAATGGTGCTCCAGCTGCCGAGTCTGCACTTGAATGTGATGACATAGTATTCTCTCCTTTAATTAATTGTTAAAGTACTCAATTCTTAATATATGTTATATTTATAAGAAAAAGGATATGATAATTGCGAATAAAACAGCAACAGCCACAGCACAAGCTATAAGACCTGCAATTGTATATATGGTGTTAACCATTAATATCCTAACTTTTTTAATTCCCTTATTGAATTAGACGCTGATGTATGATGTATTCCTATACCACCACGTCTTGTAAATTGTTCTACATTTGGTCTGTAATCATCAATAAGTACAGCAGGACTTTTATATCCTGTCTGAGCATAATGTTGTTTGTTATTTCTCTTCACTAGAGCAAGTCTGTTTGGACCTAAACCTAAATTTCTTCTTGCCCATTTTTTTTTACCTGATATACAATTAGGGTCTACATCTGTATATGCGGATAAGATATGTGGGTTATGTTTTTTGATATAATTCCATAAAGATTTACCATCGGATATCCAAGGTAATGTTTCCCAAAAATCTCTTTTATTTTTTATTGGGTTCCATTTTTCTGATTTTGTGGAATTTTGCCATTGTGTTAGGGGAAGTCCTGTAATTTTTTCAGCAGCCTTTTTAAAGTCTGCTAGTACTCCATCCATATCGCAATAAAGCATTGGTAGGGATTTCATATTAATGTCTCCTACATAGTATATGATATTTGAGGCTTTGTATCAACTTTAGTAGCAGGTTCACCTGTCATAGTTCTACCTTTAGTAGGTTCATCTTTTTTCTTAGCAAGTTTTTCTTTTTCTGCTTTTTCTTTAAGTCTAGCTCTTAATGTTTCATATTTTAATTTGTAAGGACTAACAGATTCTTTTTTAACTTCTTTTTTATCTTCATCATTTTCTTTTTCAGCTTTATCTCTTAAAAGTTTACTTGCAAGACCAACTGTTAAAGGAACTTGTCCTGTTTCTTTATTTGCAACAGGTTTCATAATTTTATGTTTCTCATTTTCTAATTTAGCTTTAAGAACATTAATTTGACCTGTTAAAGTTAAGATTTGTTTCTCTTGAGCTGCTGGATCTTTTGTTCCAGAACCTTCCGCACCATCCATCTTATCTCTTTTCAATCTAATCTTTGCAATCTTAACACCAGGTTTATTATCTTTCTTAATTGCTGGTACTTTAGAAGTTGAAGCACCTTTTTCATCTTTTTCATCTGCTTCTTGTTGTATATTTTTACTAGGTAAAAGTTTAGAATCTCCTCGGTTTTCTGTATCACTTACAGCTTTACCCCAAAGTTGGTGACCAACATTTTCATTAGCGACTTCGTGTAGCCATACGTCAACATTATGTGCTTCAAAATGACCAGGTCCTCGGCTTTTTTTATTAGCTTTATCAGCAAATTTATCTGCTAATTTTTCTGCTTTATTTTGTGCGTCTTTTTCACTAGAAGCACTTAATGTACCTCCGTCAGACTGGTTGTTGCCATCATCTCCGTAATCGGATGTTATCTCCAATTCATAACGATATGTTGCTTCTTTTATAAAATTTTCATTTGCTGCTAATAATGCAGCTAATACAGTTGGATTTTTTGATAAACCTTTTTTAAGTGCTTCTATTGCATTTGTAGCACCTGTATAATTGTTTGCCATTTTCTTAGCAATCTCAACTGCTTTCTTAACTAGCTCACTTGCGCCTTCTTCTATATCATTGCCTTTAGGTTGTTTTTCAGCAACTCTATAACCAAATCTATATTTTTTCTTAGCGTTTCTTGAAGCACTACCTGTTGTAGTTGAAGTATTAGCACCATCTTTTTCTTTTAATTCTCTTTCTTCTTTTAATTTCTTTTGAGCTGCACGTACTATTAATTTGTTGCCTTGAAAATTTCTTTTACCTATTGGAATATTTTGTACTTTTCCACCTTTAGTAATAAAATCTTTCATCAATTTATCGTGTTCTTTTTGTTTTTCTGGAGCAAGTGCTTCTGCTTGTACAAATTCTTCTTTGCTTAATTGTTCATAACTTTTTTTATTAAATCTGGAAATTGTTCTGTTAGCTGGGTCTGCTTTGCTTAATTGTCTATCTTTTTCTTTAACTTCTCTCTCCATCTTAGCAATTTTTGATTGCCAACCAGATTCTTTTTCCTTTTTCAATTGACTTATTACATCATTAAAACCAACTACTCTACCGCTTCTTCCAGAAGCTTTTACCGCTATTTTAGCTCTTCGCATAAAGGCGTTATTGGATTTATGGTCATAACCGTACTTCTTCAGAACGTATTCCAGAGCAGACGAATAATTATCATCATCTTGATAGGATTCTTCTACCTTATTAAAAAATATTGTCTTTTCTTTAGGCGTCATTGAACCGATACCTCTACCAGCTTTATCTAATTCTTTTTTAAACTTGTCTTGATAAGCAGACTCTTGATATGGTGATTGCTGTTTAGCAATTACATCTTCAAGACTACCAGGTTTTTGTTTTAAATATGTCATATATCTATTTATCTCCCCTTTTATGTCCAGACCACAATCTTTCAAATGTAGCTTTGGCGCCTACGTGTTCATCTTTTTTCATTGCTTTAGCAATTTCGTGCCCTTTTACTATCGTTGATTTCTTTAACGGCGACCCATAGTCCTTTTTAATTTCTTTTGCCTTTGACATTCCTATTGCAAAGTTAGAATCATCATCACCAGAATCAGCATTTTCTATGAATTTTTTTGTATCTGGTTCTACTTCAGCAGCAATAGGTGTTCTTCCTTTTAAATCTTGTAATTCTTTATCTAATTTTTGCTTTCTTACCATTACAGCAGTTTTCATTTGAGAATCTATTTTAGGATCATTTTGAATATCTTGTAATGCTTTTCTTTTAGCCTTATAATCTTCCATATCTTTTAAAGCTTCTACTAATTTTGATAAGTGTGGAATGTCCGCTTGTTTAATTGCTAATTGTGTAGGTATATCCATTTTCTTAATCATATCTTTAACAGTTTGAGTAACGTCTGAAGCTTTTTTATTCTTCCATACGTTCTTAATGTTGGCAAGTTGTGTAGCGTTCATCTTACTTGCTAAATAATCAGCAGGCACAGCAGATTCATCTAATCTTTGTGGTCTATCTGTTTCTAATCCTGCAATATTAAATCCTGATTCATCATCATCACCCTCTTTAATTACTTTAACTGATTTAGTATGACTCATATTACCTGTTTTATACCACTTAATATATTTTTCTGCTTCAGCAGGTGTCTTATATTTACCAATAACTAATTTACCACCATCTTTTTTTGTAATCTGTACTGTATATGTTTCTTTAAAATTTAAATCGTGTGTTGTAATTGAAACATTTTTTGCACCATCTTTTTTCAATTGAGCAGCTTTATCATCTGCGTCTTTTTTTGTTTTAAGTGGTACTACAAATCTTTTTCCATTTTTAGGGTCTAAATATCTTACTGCAAATCCTGATTCAAACTTTTCTTCCAATTCTTCTTTTCTCATTCTTGCCAATTGGGAAGCGTTTGCTCCGTATTTTGATATTAACCTTGATGAAGCCATCATTGACAAGAATGGAATATCAGCTTTCAGTAAGTTTACCAAAGCTGTTTTACTCTTGTCTATCTTATCAAATATTTTTCTTAACTTGTCAGCACTTGGTCCACTAATAGTTTTACCTCTTAACCCTTCGTAATCTTTTTTAAGATTTGTTATTTGAGTATTTGTGAATTCGTTTAATACTTCTTCACCTAAAATACTTTTAACAGTTGATACTTTAAGATTTAAATGATTTGCTATTTCTTTAGCTGATTTTCCTTCTTGGTCCATCGTATAGATATCTTTCATACGACCTTCGTCAAACACTTCTTCTTTATGTTCAACAGGTGATTGACTCATCAACCACTCTTTATGTGTTTTATTTGGATGTACTTTAGTACAATCGTGTTCTTCACCTAAAATTGATTTAGGCATAATTTGAACATCACCATCAACAAATTTATCAGTTTCTTTTTTTAATATTTTTTTAATTTGGTCTAGGTCTTTTTTTGGAACGTATAAGTTACCATATGAAAATCTAATATGACCGAATCCATTTTTCTTTAAAAAAGATAAAACGCCACTCTCATAGCCTTCTTGCATTTTCTCCAATGTTTCTCGCATTGGCTGTCTGTAGCGACTCAGCTTCCACTTTTCCATTTGTTCTTTTAAATCTCCCATTTAAGTAAAAATCTTTCTCTTTTTAAATATATAAGACAAACTATGTCTGCTATATAAATGTCCTCCGTGAACATCAAAATTTCTTCTTAACTGATCCATATAAATTCTATCTAGTACATTACCACGAGCACCTTTTGCTGGAGCATTAACACCAGCAGGTTTAAGAATATCTCCTGATACTTTATCTATAAAAGCAGCAATGGATCGTTTCTGACCTCTCTCGGTATCCCAAATCTTAATATACTTTGGTCCTGTAGTTTGAGAAAATTCTCTACCCATTTTCTTAAACATATCTCTAAATGATGGATGAGTTCTAATCTTATCTGCCCCAATTTTTATATACTCTCCTACACCTTTTGCAACATTAGGGTTAGCCATAGCTTCGTATATAGATTGGACGTAGTCCTTATATGTTTTTGGCATTTCTCTCTCTAAATTTTTTCAATCATCTTAGCGACTACTTCATTTAGTTTTGCTTTCCACTCTTCTTTATAACGTTGCTTATATTTATCTATTACTGTATCTTGGGCAGCCCATTCACTAACTTCTTTTTTTGTTAGTGTATCTTCTCCAACTTTAGCATCCGTTGCCTTACCTGGATGAGATATGTACTTATCTGTAGGTTTTCCTCGGTCTTTTGCGTCAACTGGTTTCTCATCTGGCGTTTCTAAAGGCGTCATTTCCTTACAATGATTAGCATAATCAGCACCTATTTCATAACTATCTTTAAATGTTTTGTATGATTTCTTTTGTAATGGTGCTGTAGGTTTAGGCATACTCGGTACTGCTGTAAATCCATAATCAACGTCAAGATTATACTCTCTTAACATTGGTTCTTTATTAGCAGCAATTGGAACACAATCCCAAATCCAGCATTTGTGTAAATTATTATTCGTATCTTCTAGTACAACATAGTTCGTACCTCTTCGTACTACTTTACCTTGTTTATCTTCTTTAAGATACTTGACCTGGTCTCCCAAATTGAATATCATCTCCCTAACGTATAGGTCTCTTACTTGTTTCTGTTCAAACTGTCCCAATGTCATAACTGGTTTTGAATCATCTGATTTATACTCTTCTTTTATACCCATACCTTTTCTTATAGATTTAAACAGTCCTTCAACATCTCTAAATTGAGATGGTAGTCCTCTCTTAAATGTCTTTATATCATCATTTTGAGCAGCATCCCTCATCTTACTCGCACTCATACCAGAAGCGCCGTCTGCGTCAGGATCCCTCTCTCCAGCAGATATAACATCTATGTTTTTAAAGTTATAGTGTCCGTGTCTGCTCTTAATATCATTATACTTTTTAAGTATATTGTCAAACTCTCTTACTCTATCACTACCTACAACCATTTTAATAGCATTGTACCCTTGTTTATATAACATAGTAACAATATCTAAAATCATATTCGTTGTATTAATTTCAATGTTTCTAGCGTATTGTGGAAACATTTGTTTCATATACTTTAACTTATCTCTAACAGATAATGGATTCTTTTTACTATCTTCGGACCTACTAATATAAATTTTATAATTTCTGTCTGCTCTTGCAACTTTATTAATAAGTTTTTCGTGACCTATTGTTGGTGGATTAAATCTACCAAATGTAAATGCAATAGACTTACTAGCAACTGCTTCTGATTTCAAACTTTTTATTTCAGCATCTGTTACCTTTTCATCTTCTAAAATAGCTTTACACTTATCAAAGAATTTTGTATAATGGAATTTCTCCAAATACTTATAGACAACATTTTTAGGTAACTTATGAGCGATACCATATTTTTTAATCTCTTCTGGTGTCAAAGGTCTATTAAATAAATCCCTTCTTGCCTGCATAAGGTTATCTCCCATTTCGGAAAATTTCTTTATAGCATCCTCTATCTCTTCTAATTTCTCAGCAGTTTTTAAATGTAAATCTAATACATCATTTGGTTTTAATTCTTTTAACTCTTCATAGTCAACTATATCTCTTTGTAATTCTCCTTTAACTACATCTATTTCTGCAACTTTCTTTTGAAATCCTGCCTCATATACTTTAGGATCAAACGTTTGTTCTTTAGGTCTCTTATCAAATTTCTGTTTAAGTACATCATAAACACCTGTAGCAGTTTTAAGATGAGCGGTATTTACTCCAGGATCAGTTTGAACATAATAATTAATCGGGTGTTGTGTTCCTGGTATAAGTTTACCATTTAATGTTCCTACAGATTGTCTTGCTTCTAAACCAACTGTTTCTCTTTTCTCTACTGGCAGGTCTATCAATACATCAATATCTAAATCTGCGTCATTTCTATATCTCTTTCCAATAATAGAACCTATTAATTTTATTGATATAACAGGACCAAATTTTTCAAAAGTCTTTGCACCAGCTTTAATCATATCTAAAACTTTTGGTTTTAATTTTGGATTTTCTGTTTCAGCGTCATCAAATATGCCTACAGCATATCTACCTTTAGGCACATCTATAATACTTTCAGGAAGCATTCTACCTACATTAAACAATGTATTCTTATACATTTTTTCTTTTGTCATCCAATCTTTTGCTATATGACTTTTAACAGGTGCTCTTAAATATTGTCTTACAATTTTATCACAATTTGATAAAGTTTGTGTTACTAATTCTTTATCTGATTTATTATTATCTACTATAATAAAATTTGATTGACCAAATAATCTTTGATACTTACCTATATTTCCTTGTACACCTTTCCAAGATTGTACTACAACATACTCTGGTATGTTTCTTGTTCTTGTTTTATTTCTTTCTATTGCTACATCTAAAGTTGTGTTAACAAATACCATATAACAATCATAACCTAAATTATATAATTTTCTATACTCCTCATTAATTCTACTATAATCTCTACCTGTAGCGTCAACAACTAATCCTAATCTACCAAAAAGATACTGGTCTAATTGTTTATACATAAGAGATTTTGCTTTTTCTCTCATTCTATCTCTTATTTGTTTTTCACTTTCAGGCATAGTTGCTTTCAATCCTGCATTTTTTAATGCCCTTTCAAAATGACTATCTGAATTTACAAATCTTAATCCTGTACCTGCAAAAGCACTAGAGGCGATAAACGTTTTACCTGAACCAGGTCCACCTGCCATAAAGAAAGCTTTAAATATACCTGGGTCATAAAGTCCTTCTTGTAATAAAAATTCTTTAAATTTCATTTACTTCCATCCTTTGGGCAACGTAAAGTTCGCCCTACTAAATTCTAATCTATCTACTAATTTTACTGCACCTGCTACTCTATCTACTGCAACAAATCCTTCTGGTGCTGTTACTCTATATCCTGTTCCTGTTTTAATATAGTGTCCAATTTGTTGTATCTGATTCATCTTTTGTATCAATGTAGTCTTCGCATTTGCTAACGTTACGTGACTTGCAATTGCAAAATACAAAGAAGATTTGTTTTGATTGATAAATCTTAAACCATTTGCTAATATATCTCTATATTTTTGTTTTGCTTTATCTGTTTTTCTTGCGTCTATTTCCATCTTTAAAATATTTTCATAGTAATCTCTAAACATATCTTGCAAAACTTTAACCTTTCCCATACCACCTTTATTACTCTTAATATAATAATTGAAAAAGGATTTTAATCTAAACCCTACAGACAAAGGATTACTAGCACTACTTTGCATTTCATCTAATATCTTTGCACCCTTATGCAATGAACCTTCTGCCATTCTTATTTGAGCGTCAAACTTACTTAATTCTGATTTAGTAAACATAATAGAACCAGAATCGTCCCTATAAGCAGCACTCGCTACCCACACTCTTGAATTGCCTGAACCTCTAACGTTACCAAAATTTGCGTTCAAAGCTTTTATAGTCTTACCTGTGTACATTGTATGGAAAACTATACCCATTTTAGCACGAGCAATTTTCTTACCAATACCACTACTTGCTTGTACTGCATATGTAATTGTATTAGGTGTAAAGGAAATCATTTTCTCTCCATCTATTGATACTGATTTCGTATCGTTAGTGAATAGTAAATCACCTTGTAAAATTTGTTTAATGTTTAAAGTAGATAGATGAGAAAGACATACTGATAGTTTTTGAGCAACGGCACCTGAATGGTTCCGTCTTATGTCTGCTGTTGTATAGTTTATTTTTGGAGTGACGTTGAATACTGATTTAGTTCCAACAAAGAATTTACCGTTTTCAGGATTGACACCACATATAATAGCAGGTGCTCCATCCCATTTAACAGTTGTATTGATTTTTGTACCAGAGTGGCCTGCCAACATATCTCTTACTGACTTTAAGAAATTGATAGCGTTTACTCCGCCTTTAGAACCTCTATTGATGATATCATCTTCTAGGTGTTCTAGGTGTGTATTTTTATCGTTTGTGAAAAAACCTTTAAAACTAAACATTGTTCCTCATATTGTCCATTAATATACTATAACTATCACATACCCATTAACAAATCATATTACTATTTATATAATTATTTAGCTATAACAAATCTGGACGACATAGGACTCCTTGAGGTCATAACTTGAAACATTAATCTAACAAATAAAGTCTTTTTAGTTTTACTTGATGTATTAAACCAATCCCTTATACCTCCAGTTTGCCCTATTATCTTATTGGTAATATTTTCAGCACTTGCAATTGCCATATAATGGTCATATTCAGTAATCTTTTTATTTGATGGCATTTTATTATTTCTAAGCGCTGTTTTAAGTTTGGGTGTTATAAGACTCTTTTCTTTATCAAATGCTTTATCACCTTTTTCATATGCTGTTTTAAATTTACCAGCGGCTGTTGGATCAATACTTCCCCATATTAAAGCAAATTGTTTATGGGATGCTATAGAACCTGCTTTAGCTTTAGCTCCACCATATTTAATTTCAGATACAAACCTTCCTGAATCAGAAGGGTCGTGTCTTATTTGTATTTCACCTTTACCAACTATTTTAGATTCAAAAAATATTTGTATAGCTCTTGTTTCAGTTGTTCCTTTTTTATCTGAATATAAATCCCAAGATACTCTTTTATTTTTATGTAATCTTTTAAATGGTTTCCAATCAGACTTACCATTATATTTTATACTATCTAGCAATGCATTTTTTGTATCTTCTACAAAATTTACAGGTCTTAATGTTACCGTGCCTGTTTGTTTCTTTAATGACAATGGTAATAAATCTCCTCCATCAATTAATCTTGCTATAAAAACATTTAAACCATCACCGTCTTCAGGTTTTTTAATTGTACCTTCTTTAAGATTGCCTCCAGAAAAACCATAAAGTTTATCATTAGCTAATCCTCCTGCTTTAATTAGTTCTGTTTTTATTGCGTCTTTAGCAATCTTATTAGCATAATATATATCTGCAGGATTCCATTTATTAACATTTGCATATCCATAAAAAGTTGAAGATGTATTACCCTTACCCCAAAGAGCAGTCATAGTACTACTAGCTTTATTTGCTATTTTATATAATGCTTCAATGCCACCCATTACTTCTTTATCACCTCTAAACCAATGAAAACCTGTACCTTCATATCCTTTTTTCTTTACATTAAAATCTGGATCAATTTTAGTTAAATCAGCAACTATTTTATTTGCAATTTGTATTGAAGATATATACCACGAATCACTTTTTAATAAAAAATTATAAATATTTTTAGGAGATTCAGTTACATTCGCTTGCTTTAATGCTATGTTAATAAGCTTTTGATTAGCTTTTTGAAAATCTGAAAATGTAGGATATCCTTTTTTTGGATCTGTATTTAAAACTTCTTTTGATTTTTTTGCACCTAAACTATCTGCTATTGAGCAAAATAGTGCTTGGGCACTTTCAAATAATGATGTTTCTGACATAATGCTATATTTATATAGCAGTTAGAGCGTTTTTAAATCTGATTTAAAACATAAATGTTTGACAATGCCACCGTTCTCTTGCCATACTTTATTTTTATTTTGAAACTTTGCTAATTTATCTGCGTCTTCTTCAAAAAAGAATTCTGAAACTATCTGATTGGTTGGTTTCTCAATGACGTGCCAAAGTATTTTTCTATCTTTCTTAACTAACTTCTTCTCATAAGAAAGTTTATACTTGTAGATAGCAGGTCTTTTATCACCTCTACTAAACCTAACTTTTTGTTTTCTCATTTTTTTTTCTTTCATTTTTCTTTTTCTTTTTACCAAAGATATGATTCCAACCATCTTTGTATTTTTTATTTACTGGTCTCCAAAAACCGTCCCATTGCTTTCCTTTAACACCTGACCTCATTATAATATGTATTACACTTCTACGCCTTTAACAAAGTTACTTGTTAACTCACGTGCCATACTATCACGATACTGCACTGGAGGAGTTTTCATATAGTATGATGAAGCACTATTGATAGGACCTCCTAATCCACGTTCTCTAGCGAGTGCCACACACCTAACAGCGTCAATAACTACACCTGCGCTGTTTGGTGAATCTTGTACCGACAATCTCATTTCAAGTTCTATTGGTGAACCACCAAATCCTTCACCTTCTATTCGTATAAAGGCAACCTTGTTATCTTTTTGCCAAGGAACATAATCCGATGGACCAATATGTATATTTTTATCATCTAAAGGAACATCCAATTGTGATTGTACAGAATTTGTTTTTGAAATCTTTTTAGATTTTAGTCTTGACTTTTCAAGCATATTTAAAAAGTCAGTATTCCCACCAGTGTTTAACTGATAAGTTCTTAATATCTTACAACCTCTATCGTTAAATAAACGACTTATAACTCTATGAACAATGGTTGCACCAACTTGACTTTTGATATCATCTCCAATTATTGGTACTCCTGCTTGCCTAAATTTATTTGCCCATTTTTTATCCGAGGCAATAAAAACTGGCATACAGTTAACCATTGCGACTTTAGCCTTCAAACAAGCTTCAGCATAAAACTCAACCGCCTTTTGTGAACCTACAGGTAGATAACAAACTAAAGCTTCTGCTTTAGTTCTTTTCAATTCTTCAACAACATCTACTGGTTTTTCATCTGAAACTCTAAACGATTGAAAGCTAGGATAGTCTTTCATATGACCAGCTATTCCATCTAATACTGGACCCATTTTTACCCTAACTCCATTAGTTTCAGCAAATTCTTGAAAAACTTTTGTACAATTAGGTTTTCCAAAAATTGCTTCTTCAATTGGTAACCCTACTTTTCTTCTATCAATATCAAAAGCTGCCACAACTTTTATATCTTGTGGTCTCCATCCATTAATTTGCGTCTGCATAATACCATCAACCTCTTCATTATGATGACGTTTATAATATTCAATCCCTTGTACTAGTGAGCTGGCACAATTACCTACTCCTACAATTGCTAATTTAACTTTCTTCATTCTTATTTCCTTTCATATTATTCTTCCTTTCACACTTTAAAATCAGAAAACTTATCGTAAGCAGTTTTCTCTTCTTTTGTTTCCTTTTGATTAGAGTCAACTATGTTTTGTGCTTGTTGCCCTACATCATACAATCTCATTTTTGACCTATCAACACCTATGATAAATGACCGATTGATTGCTAAATCATTATATCTATTCTTTAATTGTTTGATTTTCATTTGACCTAATGCTTCTAAATCATCATTAGTAATTAAAGCAAACATAAAGTCTGCTGTTGCAGGTAATCCAAAACTTTCTGCTGTATCTTCTAAACCTATATCTGTACTAACAAATCCAGTTCTTGTTGTTTGTGTAGCAGAAAACAAAGGTACATTAAATTCTACTGCAAGTCCTCTTAACTCTTCAGCAATTGCCTTGATATAAAAATAAGAACCTATATTGCCACCTTTAAATCTACTTGACGCACATATATTTAAATAATCTATGAATACTACATCTGCTTTAAAACTTTTCTTTAATGCAAGTTCATTAAACAATGCCCTAAAATGTCCTGAATGAGCAGAAGCAGTTGGATATTCTTTAATAATTAATGTCCCACCAGTTTTCTTTCGTAATTTTTCCATTTTATTTTCATATAAATCTTTTGGCATTGTATGTAAATCATCTATAGTTACATCTAAAAGATTTGCGTCTATTCTTTCTGCAATTCTTTCCTCCGCCATTTCTAAAGTTATGTATAAAACATTTAAACCTTGCGTTAAATATGCACTCGCACAATGACACATAAACAAAGATTTACCAACACCTGTTCCTGCCAATGCAATGTTCAAAGTCTTACTAGGAACACCCCCTTTGGTAATTCTATTCATATAATCTAAATCAAATTGATATTTTGTTTCTTTTGTATGATACCATTTAAATCTCTCTTCGTGGTCACCTATATAATCGTGCCCTATATGTTGGTCAAATGATACTGCTAATGCGTCTGCTAATATACCAGGAATAGATTCTGGAGTTCTCTTACTATCTTTCTTATCTAAAATTCTAATACCACTTAATACAGCATTATGTACTGCTCTATCTTTACAAAACTTTTCAGTTGTATCTAACAACCATTGTGGATCAGAATTTAATTTAGATATAGAATTAATATTTTCTTTTAATACATTATGTTCATCTTCATTAATATCTTTTCTTTGAGATAATTCAATGATGATTGCTTCTTTTGTTGGAAGATTATTATATTTTTGAACAAACTTATTTATTTCTGAAAATAAAATCTTTTCAGTTCTTAATGGAAAATAATCTTCTTTTAAAAATGGTATTACTTTTCTAGTATAATCCTCTTCATAAAAAAGATTACTTAAAATTGTAGTTTCAATTCTTTCAAAATTAGTTAATGATTGCTGTACCATCTTTATTCTTTACTGTTGATAATTGAGAATTTTCCATCTTTCAATTGTTCCTCCATAACCTCAACTAATATATCTCCAATTTTATTTCTAAAATTTTCACTTTTTGTATCTACGTTTTTGAGATTTTTCATAACTTCATAATTAAAACGCAAAGGCATTTTACCATCTGCTGTTTCTTCACTTGCGAATTGTACTTTTCCATACTTATAAATTACATCTTTAAATTCACCTTCTGTAATTTTAATACAGGAAAAATCATCACCTTCTCTTTGAGCAAAGGTGTAACTTTTACTCTTCGTCTGATCCGTATGTGAATTTTTTGTTTGCGAATTCATCTATTTTTTTTAATACTTCCTTTGTAAAATACTTATCTGGATTATCATTAATTTGTTTACCAAATACTTTAGAACCATCTGGCATTTCAAATCTAGTTGATACTTTCTTAAAGATACCTGCCTCTTCTCCTAGTTCTAATAGTCCATAATGCTTATCCAAACCGTGTTTATAAGTTAACTTAACATCCACTTTAGCATTTTCTTTAGTAATTCTTGATTTATATATTTTACAATGAATAATATTTCCAATAATCTCGGTACCCAATTTCTCTTTTCGTTTACCAAGATAGATGATTGTTGAAGCAGCGTATTTCAATCCTGAACCGCCACCCATTTCTTTTTGTGGGAACATAGAACCAATCACATCATAAGTATGGTTGGTCATTAACAAAGGAACATTTGCTTGTCCTAGTTTAAGTGTTAAAACTCTAAATGTAGATTTGACAATTTGTGCCCTTGTCATATCTCTTGTTTCTTTACCTTCTGCTGTGTCTTCCATTTCTTTTGTAGTAGATAACATTCCTAAACTATCTAACACAAACATTAAAGGTTGTCTGTCTTTTTCTTCTTGTTCTAAATATTTGTCAAGTATTTTTATTGATTGACTTCTAAATTCTTGTACAGTTGATACTGGTGCTACTACTACTCTTGTACTATCAACACCTCTATTTTCAATCATTTCCTTTGATACAGCATTTTCTGATTCAAAGAATATAACTCCTGAATTTTTATCTTTATCTAAAAAGTGTTTGATTATTCCTAATGCGAAAAATGTTTTACCTGTAGCAGCTTCTCCTGCTATTGCAGTAATACGATTGCCTGGTAACCCACCGTGAATTGAACCTGAAAGAAGAGCATTAAAAGAATAGGAACCTGTATCTATATATGAAACAACATCACCTGCTGTGATACCTTCACTCGCTAAAGCAGCATATTCATTTCCAGTTTCTTTAATAATTTCTTTTAAAAAGTCTTTCATACTCACTCATTTCCTGTTCTGTATATGATAATACATAAAATTTTATACCATTAATATAACATAATTCCTTTACCAAGTCAAGTCCCTTTGGCAAAAAATTATGACTAATATACTCATCTGATTGTCTATATATCGTTATTCTCACAATTCTCTATCATTAATACCCAAGCCATACTATAATTAACATTATAATTAAAACAACTACTAGACCCATAAAAAAATTAAATAACATACTCTAACATCCAAGTAATAAAAAAGAATATTGCTAGTATAGTTAAGCTGCTTATTATTATTTTAATTATATAATCTCCCATCCATATATTTATCCTATAAAGTCTTCTAACGTTCCTAATCTACTAGTCTTAAATAAATCAATTTTCTCTCCAAAGCACCAAATATTTTCAATAAAAGTCATTGCCATAAAAATATTTAACTCTTCTTTAGTTTTAAATTTTTTAGTACCTTGAGGACGTTGCATAATTCTCATACCAACTTGACCTAAAAACTTATCTTTAAATCTATCAACTAGTTCATCACTTGACTTGTATCTTACTGTCTTAATTTTTGGATCCATAATATTAACAAACATATATTTTGATTTACTTAAAGTCTTTTCTGCAACTGGAAGATAAAAACTATCTCTCCATTTTTCATACTCATTAAATTTACTCCACGATTGGTCTTCTTCATACTCTCCACCTTTATTATATTGTTCAGTAGAAAAATATGGTGGACTTGTAAATGCACAATCTATATCTGGTAATTCATTATAAGGTAAATCTTCTGCACCACATCTCCATATCTTAACAGTTTTATTTGGAAAGAATTTACTATACTCTTCTATCTGTTTCTGATATATCTTATATGTATTTGGATTAGGATCACAACCATAATAATGTGTTGCCTTACTAGCAAAAAACCCAGCAAGTCTATCTCCCCAACCACAACTCGTATCTAATACTGTTTCTGCATTGGTCATATCATATATTGCTTTTGCAACAACTGGTTTAAATTGTGTTGCAATATATGTACCTAATCTTGTTACTTCTCTATAACTATTTGGTGATAAATCTTTGGAGCTATTTACACCTCTCCATAATGCACCTAAACACTTCCATATATCTCTTGCATTACCATTTTTCCAAACTTCTATCGGTGCTCTAAACCCATAACTTGAACAGTTTAATCTTAACTCTTGATGAAAATAATTACTGCATTTATTATATATTGCAGGAGCGTCAATTAATCCTAAACCATATTTTGAATATGGATACTTATAGTCATCATATTTTTCAAATATATCTTTATCACTTTGTTCTTTAGGTGTACAAATTCTTCTAGTATCAAATTTACTTAATTTTATTATATTGTCTTTCATATCTTCGTATGAAATATGATTTAAAGGAAACTTTGGTCTAAACGTAGCAATATATTCTGCTAGTACTTCTCTAAATCTTTCCTTACCTAATTTTTCAGTCCATCTTTCAAACTGAATTGTATCCATAATAGGTAGACCATCTTCATTAGCAAACTTTTTTAAATCTATTGTATATAAATCCATTATATTTCATTTCCCCAAGCATCCCAACCATCAATTTTATGTCTGGCAAATAATTCTATTCTAGGTAAATCACCACATAGATTAACTATATCATTTCTAATTCTATCTGGTTTTCTACTATGCTCTCTACGTTCACTCACTACTAATCTATCTATATTACCACTTATTCTTTTTGGGTGTCCTCTAGTTGCTAAAATACATATCTCTGGATTTGCTCTAGTCCATAACCCAGGTCCTTTAAAAAAATAATTTTTAATTCTCTTCTTGTTCATCTTCACCCAATAAAAAGCAACCGTCTTGTACGTAAATCCCCACTTCTCTACTATAGGAATCTGTTTATGTAATAATGGATCTGTACACCACATAAACAATGCACAATCTTTTTTTGCAATATCTCCAATTGGTAAATCTTCAATCTCTTTCATTGTCATTGTTTTATAATGATGAATAGGATTTGTTTGTGCCTTAGCATTATTCCAGTTCTGGAAATGCCAAGGTGGATCTGCATAAATTATATTATATGTCTTATCAATATCCATATGCCTTACCTAAAAATCTAATTAGTAATAAGAATAAAATAAACTTCCAAACAGGTATGTTAGTATTCTGCCCCAAGAAACCTCCAAACAACACGGAGAAAAACATTATAAAATTCATCATCCGAAAAATGCCTCCAGATTTGCTCTCTTTTCGTGTTCCCAACCTATTGAGTTTAATATAAATCTCATAGGGTCTAGGAAAGTTTTCTCAAATTGTATTTCATAATCAATATATTTCTGTAGATTAAACTCTTTTGGTAATTGTGTTACATAACTAATCACATCAAACTTAAATGGATTTGCCTCTAACAATTTAATAAATTTAATCTTATCTCCTTCTTGTATATAAGGATACTTATTTTGTAATTGAAATTCTTTTATTTGGTGATTATAAATCAACGCACCTTTAACGTGTATTGGTGTACCTTTAATAAACACATCTTTACTACTGCCATATTTTCTCATATTATTACAAGACCTTGGAAATGATATCTGCTCAGCAGACATATTCATAAATTCTTTTTTAAAATCTGCAATGAAAATATGTAAATCTGATTCTTGTTTTGACATTATAATTTTAATTGCCTCTTTAATTTTACCACGGCACACTTGTGGTGTTGAAGATTTAATTGCTTCTATACCCATAATCTTTAATTTAGGAATAGAAAGTCTAACACCTTCCTCATCTAAAACATTTAACATATATCTTTTCTTAGCAACCCATATACCTTTATTCGCAATCACTTCACGTGCCATAACCATTGCGTTCTTAAATGCGTTAGTATAATCTGATAACTCTTTAAATTGTTTTGCAATAAAAGGTTCTAATTTGTTATCACATACCTTAGCAAGAAAATCACATACTTCATCATCTGACTTGCCATTACAAACTTGTTTTACTAATGGTTCTAAACATACGTAAATAGAATCTGTATCAGACGCTATAACATAATCTATATTTTCAGTTTTTAATATCTTATTTAAATAATCATTTACTTTATTTTCAATAAATCTAATAATAAATTGTCCTGCTGTTGTGATACCACTCGCCTGTCTTACATCATAATATCTAAAATACTGATTACCAATTGCACCATAACAACTATTCAATGCAATCTTTCTTGCCCATTGTATGTTATGACACCTTGCAATTTCTTTTGATAATTCTTTCGTTGGTTCTTTTTGATATAGTTTTTTCGCTTTCAACTCACGATTTTTATAAACAATACGGTCTTTATATATCTTCTCTACCATTTCAGGTAAGAATCCTTGACTATCTCTTTTAAACATTGCACCATTTGGTACAATACAAGCGTCTTTATCTTTTAAAAACTCTAGGGGTGTCTTCTTACTCAACATTTTATTCACAGAAACACCAGATGAATTAACACCTAATATTTTTTCGGGAGAAATATTATATTGTACAATAATATGTGGATAAAGAGAGTTGATATCAAAAGACACCACCCATTTTTGCATACCAAGTTTAGGCTCTTTTACATAAGCTCCTTCATACTTTGTATCCTTGGAATGTTCTTCCCTAGGAGGTACACAAATATTTTTTTTCATCAAGTGGTTTGCGATTAAGGTATCCCAAACTCTAACCTGTGAGAAAATATCGTTATAATTTACTTTAGTTTCATATGCAAACGTTAAAGATAAATCAATTAAACCTAATTTATCTTCTAATGCGTCAACAATTTCTACGTCTTGGATATTATATTCTACGAATTTTTGAAAATCTTTTGTATAAAAATCTTTAAAAATACCATATGGATTTTCACGTTTAGTTTCTCCTAATTCAACTTCACCTATAAAACCTAATCTATAACTTTCTTGTCTTGCTGGTATAAACCATTTATACAAATCAAGATAATCTAACATAGCAATACCATACAAAGTATAATATGTATTAGTTCTACCACGTATAATAATTTGTTCACTAGTTATTAAATTCCAAGGTGACATACGATTTGCAACTTTAGGACCTACAAGTAATTTTATTCTATTCATTAAATAAGGTAAGTCAAAAAATTTAGTATTCCAACCTGTAATAACATCTGGATAATTCTTTAACCAAAATTTCATAAACTCCATTATTAAATGTTTTTCATCTTTACATTCAATGTAAGTTACATCTGTACGGTCTGTTGTGAATTTACCAACACCCCAAGTTATAATCTGTTTATTAGATTGATTCTTAACACTAATACAAAGTAATTCTTCTATAGGATTATCTACTTCTGGAAAACCATTTTCACAACCACACTCTATATCTAATGTAAATATTTTAATTAAATCTTTTGACCATTTAACTTGTTTTGGAAATTCTTTATTGATATATTGATAATGATATCTTTCAAGTCCATAAGTAGGTGAGTTTTGAGTTGCAATATCTTTTCTAAATCTACGAGCAGCGTCAATAGATGTAAAGATAATTGGTTTTAAATTTTGACCTTGTAAAGTTTTAAAATCTGTTTGTTGTCTTGTTAATGAATATAATGTTGGAGAAAAATTAATCTTCTCTTTATACTCTTTGTTATCTCTTACTCCTCTAACAAGTAGTTTGCCTTTATATTCTATTACATTTTTATAAAAGTTCATCTGGTCTCAAATGTAGGATTAAACCATCAAGTTCTGGTGTAAGAGATATCTGACAAGATAATCTACTAACACCTGGTTTATATCCTTTTTCATATTCTAATTGTTCTTCTTCAATGGAATTAGCATCCATCCTTGGTACTTTATCTACCCATTTTTCATCTACATATACGTGACAAGTACAACACATACAATTGCCACCACAATCTGCAGGTATTTCAGGAATATCTACTGGTGATTCAAATTTGGCTGCCTCCATTGCGCTCAACCCTTCTTTGACTTGAACACGAATTTTGGATCCGTTTCTTACAAAATATACGTCTATCACTTATCTAATGATGGCAAACCTGTTTCAGTTATTAACTGTTTTTTAGGTGCTAGAATAGATGACGTATTTGTAATATAATTCTGTTTGATTTTTTCTTTTGGTTTTGATATTGACATAACCTTATCTGCTCTAATTTCAATTGAGTCTCCATCTGAATATGGAGCATAAGGGGTCATCATTAATTGGACTGGTTTACCTGGTGCTTGTTGCGTAGGTATGATAACAAATCCTTTTATGATTGTAACTGTCTTTGATCCTTCTGTAATTTTTCCAATAACATCTTCTCCTGTTACCAATCTACAGACTAATATTTCATCACTTGCCATTATATTTCTCCTTAATTATAATATACACCATTTCTCATCAATTGTCAATGCTTATATTCCTCATCAATAAGTCCTTTTAATCTTTTTTCTTCTTCACTATCAAAGTCAGGAAATTCATTCTTTGGAATAAAAGGCTTATAACCCTTTTCTTCAGCTTTAACATCATCTTCCCCTACAATTGCTTTGACTTCTGGAACATAATGTTTTAACATATCTTCTACACTTTGATGTAGTGTTTGTTTAGACATTGCACAACCTGAACAAGCACCTGCCAGTTCTAATTTTGCCACACCTAAATCCATATCAAAATCTAAATAATTTATAAATCCACCGTGTTGAGCTACAGCAGGGGCTATTTTATCTTCCAAGATAAATTTAATATCCTTTGCTATATCTTCTTTACTTCTTGTTTCTTCATTTACCACTTGAAGTAGCTCCTTTCTGTTTTAGTTTTTTTGTAAATTTACTGCTGAATTACCTTTTTCGCCTTCAGTAATTTCAAACGTTAATTCATCGCCTTCGTTTAACTCTAAACTTGCTGCTTGAGCAGCTGAAGAGTGTACAAAAACATCTTTTTCATTGTCTTCTCTTGCTATGAAACCGTAACCTTTTGTTGGGTTAAACCATTTCACTTTTCCTTTTATACTCATCTTATCTATTTTTCTCCTTTCTTGTCATCTAAACTATACTTTGTTGTTATTACATATTTTCTATTAGGGTTAACCATAACATTAAATCTATTCATAGTTTCCCTATCAAATAATATTTTTGATTTTTCATCTCTATCATCAAGTGTAAATTCTACATCTTTATATTCTCCACCTGCAAAATCTACATTAAGTTTAATGACATATCTTTCTTCTTCATAATCTCTTAAACCACCTACACTAATTTTTTGCTTACGTACTATATCATTTGTAAGTGTTTTGCCTTTTAATGACCAAGTGATTTTACCACCGCCTTTTTTTATTTTATCAGCGTGTATAACAGACGTACCTGAATTACCTGTATCAAATTTGCCTACTATACGTCCAAATGGATGTATGTGGACAACTTCTTTATATCCACACTCACTAGGTACTTTCTTCCAAGTATCTCTATTTTCAAAATGTTGTACTATTTCTTTACTTAAATTTCTTCCTGTTGCCTCTTCAATACCTTCTGTTCCTGGTGATGAATTAACCTCAATAATAAATGGTGGGTCTTTCTTTCTATTTTTTGATGGGATAAAATCTACTGCAACCCATTGACCATCTACTGCCTTAGCAGCTTTTAAACTTTCTTCTACTTCTAATTCTGTTAGTTCTAATTCTCTTACCTCCGCACCTCTTGATACATTACTTCTAAAATCTCCTGGTACAACATCCCTTCGCATTGTCGCTAAAACTTTACCTTGCAATACTAAAACTCTAGCATCCCAATCTGTTTTAATATATTGTTGTAATAATATATCAGAATCTTCATCTTGTTTATTGAGTAATTGTACAATTGAATCTAATGATTTTTCTGACTCAATGAATAAGACACCTACACCTTTTGAACCTCTTAATGTTTTTAAAATAACTGGAAATTTATCGTCTAATTGTTCAAAAGCTTCCATTGAATTTTCTGGATCAGTAACTAATACTGATACAGGTTGTTTAATTCCATAATCAGCAAGTCTTAATGAAGTTCTATATTTGTCAGCACATACGTTTATACATTGTCTGCTATTGACTACACACACTACGTGCTTTTCTAATCTTGATATTAAGTCTAACCAACTATCTCTACGTACAACTGAACCTCTAACAATAGCAATTGAATCTCTTGATGATACTCTAAAACCTTTTTTATCGTCCTTATTATGGAAATATAACTCACCATCTTCCTCGGTAGTTACATACCCACCAGTATTTCTATAGATATATGCCTTATGACCAAGCTTTAATGCTTGTTTCAATAAATTTTTTGCTGTATGGAAATTTAAATCATCTTCAGGTTCATCTGATATAATGATTAATCTGTATGGTCCAGAAATTTTAGCTTCTGTTATGTAATCTTTGAATTTTGGTATCTGCATTTATTCGCCATCTGTTACTGGACTTTCTTCAGGTTTTTTCTCTTCGGTTTTCTTTTTATCGTCAACCTTTTTACCTATATTATATTTAGCAGATAAAGTCCAGTCTTTTTTCTCTTTAAATGGTAATACCTTTATCTGACTCAACGGAGCTTTACTTTCGGTCATTTCTTTTTTAACCACATCTACTAAACTCCAGTCTTGTAATAATAAAGTAATTGTATTTCTTCTTTGAATATCGTTTTCCGATAGCGTTGATTTTTTACCATCTAAAGCAAATAATTCCTTGAAATGGACTATATAGTATTTGCCTTGTTTGTGTAGAATATGACAAGATTGGTATAAAGTTTTATCTTTTCTACTTGCTACACCAATTCTAGTTAATGTTTCTCGTACTTTAAGGAAATCGTCTGGTTGTTTAATGGTCACCTCTAACATATCTCCTTGTGACCAACTAATAATTTCTTCGCTCATTTAAGCTTTCTCCCACCTTTTATAAGTTCTATTTTAATATTCTCAATTTGGTTTTTTGAAAGTATGTTAAGAGCTTCTTTTGCTTTTGAATTACTGTATCCATAATACTCTTTTACTAATGCTAAATTCTTTAACTTGGTTTGCGATAACCATTTACCTCCAAATCGCCTTTTCTTTCTTATACTATTTATGAAATAGTGAAATTGCATACGTTTTGGTAAGAAGTGTAAACCATTCATTTCATTACTATGCATTACAGTATCATAAAACATAGACATACATCTATTAATTACATATGGTGGGTATTTCTTTTCCCAAGTAATATCATTTGTATCTAATAGATTTTCCTTGGTTTCATTAATTGCTTTTAAATAATCTTTTAATTCGTACATCATTCCTCCTAAACCACCATCTCCATATAGCAGACCTAGTCATAGAAACTACTGTAAATATTAAAGCAATTCCTATACTGTCCAATATGGTTGGATACAATCCAAATAGTGGAAAAAGTAGCAACTGTATTAAAATTGCCAAAATAAAACCACTACCTACATCTATTATACTTTCAAATATATCTCTTTTCATTATTTAAACCATTGCATATACATTAAATATGGTACTAATATCGGCCAAACTATATGTTCAACAATTTCATACAGTACAGCAAGGCTTAATAATATTGCCCACCATTTTGATGTCTTTGCTTTTTCTGAAAGCTTTGTAAAAAGTTTAGTATGAAACCTTTGTATGCTTTGTAATAATGCGTTCATTATTCTCCTTTATTTAAATTTACAATTTGCCATTACTTCGGTTAAACAAGCAACCATATTAATCTCTTGGTCTGCTACAAAAGCAGCCTTGTATTGATACCCAGCAATAACTAAAACTGCTTGTGGTATAGATTGTGGTTGTAAATATTTGTATAGTATTTCATATACATTTGAAAATAGTGCTGATGGTTCTTTATCTAGGTTTTGAATAACCCATTTTCTCATATCATTAAATCTTTTTTCTTTTAAAATTGCTATAAGTTGTTTAGTATCTGCTTCAGTTAAACTGAATAATATACCACTATCAATCTTACCTCTTACTGAATATCGTTGAAGTTCATTAATAGTTCTTCTAAAATCTGGAAAGTATTTCTGTATTAATTCTGCAAGTACCTTCTTATCAAACTCTATCTTTTCTTCAATTAAGATATTACATAATCTATTCATAAATGCTGTTGCTGTTTTAACTTTATGTCCATTGCTAATCGCAAAATCAATAACAGTACAACGACTATGTAATGCTGGTAATATCTTATTCTTATAATTACAAGTAAAGATAAATCTACAATTTTTATAAAATGTTTCTATGAAATTTCTTAATGCAGGTTGAACAGAATCTGGATTCATATAATCCGCCTCATCAACTATAACAACTTTATGACTTGCTGTTTCAGTTAAAGATACAGTTGACGCAAAGTTTTTAATCTTATGTCTTAACGTATCTATCTGTCTACCTTCATCTGATCCATTAATTATAATGTAATCAGCACCTAACTCTTCACATAAGGCACGTGCTACAGTAGTCTTACCTGTACCACTAGTACCTGATAGTAATAAGTTTGGGAGTTCTTTTTGATTTAGAAACTGTTTAAAAGTTTCTTTTAATTCATTTATTAAAATACAATCTTCAATTTTTGTGGGTCTGTATTTCTCAACCCATAAATTTTCTGCCATAATATTTTCACTTCTTTCATTATATACTTAATCCTATCAATAATCCTATTACAATACCTTCTAACCAAAATGCCCACCTGTGTGAACCTCTTGCTGTATGTTTTTTAATGAAAGTAATTGTCCAATCTTTTGGTTCAGTTATTAACATATAATTAAAACTCACTATCTGGTTCTAATGCAATCCAATATTGTACTGGTTTAGTTCTATTAACAAAATGACTTATTCTTTTGCTAGAAATTGCAATGTCATAATCATCTGGTATTATCTTTAAATTTTCTGCCTTGAAGTATGCAACAAATTTTTTATCTGTTGTTCCTATAATAGCAGAATAATCGTTAGATGATTTATTCTTTTTATCAGTTGCAACTATTGTAATATTTTTACCATCACCTTTTATTGCAATATCTGGTAAATTCAATGTAAGAATTCCTTTATTTAAATCTGCAAGACAAGTTCTTTTTAATGTAAATGTCACATACTTATCAGGCATACTAATACCTTTTGTTGGTGCAACAATTACTGACTTATCTGCAAAGAAATATTTAACTGATTGTCTTGAATTGGAATCTGAAATAACCAAATTACTTGTGCCATTGAATTTAATATCTGATTTTGTAAACAATTCAATTGCCCTTAAAAATTCTGGCAAATCATATATCGCAAACTCTTGCTCAAACTTATTATCAATGTCCGCCTCGGCAAGAATATTCTTTAAAGTAGATATTGTTTGTAATCTTTTTCCTGGTTTAACTAAAATATTTTTATTAATTTCAGAAAAGTTTTTTAAGATTGTAACTGTATTGGTTGATAAATTCATATCAAATCCTCCATAATTTATAATACTATACTATTTTATACTAAATGTCAATGTTGTATGAGTTTCAAAATATTCACTGGATCCGTATCTCCATATGGGTCCATATCACTACCTCTATCATTAATGCCTGGCTCTTCAAACCATTTTTCAATCTTTCCATCGTTAGCAATGAAAGCATATCTCCACGCTCTCATACCAAACCCTAGGTGTGTCTTATTAATTAACATACCCATACGTCTAGTGAAATGACCATTGCCATCTGGCAACATCTTAACTTTGGTAACATTAAGTTCATCTGCCCAAGCGTTCATTACAAATGAATCGTTTACTGATAAACAATAAACCTCATCTATACCTCTTAACTTAAACTCTTCATAGAGTCTTTCAAAGTTAGGTAGTTGTTTTCCTGAACACGTTGGAGTAAATGCACCTGGTAATGAAAATACTAAAACCTTTTTATTACTAAAAATGTCTTTTGTACTTAAATTTTTAAATTCACCATCGACTCGTTCCTTGAATACCACATCTGGTATTGTTGGAATATCTTGCCATCTAGTTATATCTCTAGTTGTCATATTACTAATATAACATTAACCCAACAAAATGTCAATGTTGGTCTATTGTGTAACAGGACAATTAGGATTTTCTTGCAAATCTATAATAGTAGCATTTGCTGTAACCAATTGGTCTGCTAATTGAGTCACTACTGATTCTGTTGTCTGTAATTCAGCTTTAAATACCGCTAATTCATTATCGGATGCTTGTAATACATCACGAATTGAAACTAATTCTAGTTCATATGTTTTTATAGTACCTTCAAATTCTGCAATAGTATTCAAGTATTCTGCTTCTACACCAGAAATACCTACTTCAGCATTATCAAGTTTTACTTGTAATCCATCTTTTTTATTTTTTAGGTCTATAGTAATAATCAATAACGCAACTATAGCAATAACTGCCGCTATAGCCGTTCCTGATATCTTATCTTTTAACTCTTTAAATTTCATTTCTTTTCCTCATTAATTAATTCGCAAGTAATCTCATCTGCTTGTAACCCAGCATTTCCATCAAAAATCCATACGTAAGAATAGTGAACCTGGTCACCTTTTTCTACACATTTTTTTCCTAATGATATGCTTGGATTTTGTATGCTTGAACAGCCTATAAGAATCAAACTCATTAAAATCACTAATATTTTATTCATAATTTCCTCATCTATATTATTATATTATATACTATTATATATTAATAGTATTTATATGTCAAGGGTGGGCCAAAAAAAATAGCGGCGGTTTTACCCGCCACTATCTATGTCTATGTTATTATTTAACTTGTATTGTTTTAAGTTTCTTTTCTTCTGGAATAATCTTCTCCATAGAAACTCTTAACAGACCATCTTTCAGTTCTGCACCTGTGACATTTACATCATTGGCGATTGTGAAAGACCGTTTGAACATCCTTTTAGATATTCCTCTATAAAGAGTACCGTCATTGTCTTCTACCTCTTTTTCAGCCTCGTCTTTAACTGATTCGATAGTCAACATACCATCCTCTACATTTACATTAATGTCTTTTTTATTAAAGCCAGCTAATGCTACTTCAATATCGTAAGTATTCTTACCAGACTTAACTATATTGTATGGTGGGTAAGACGGTTGTATATCGGATATAAAATCGTCATCAAACATTGATTGAAAATTATCAAACATTGAATCGAATCCAACCGATATTGGTCTTAACCTGTTAAAAATAGATAATGCTTTATTGGTCATAAAAACCTCCTTTATTAAGCAAAGTTATCTTTTTGTGAGCCCTTAATGGCACTCACTGCACTACTTATATATGTATTAATTTACAATATACAAGTAGCGCTGGTAATTTTATTTTAGAGAGTTTGAAATTACCAAAATTTCTCCTCTTGAAGCAGCCCTAGGCAAAAACTAGGTAATCCACTTGGGTCGTAGGTTTTAGAGTCTCCCCAAACTCCTACAAAACTCTTAATTCATTGAGGTTTTGTTAAAGTAGACCTCAAACTACTACCAATTTTGATAAATTAATATCGGGATTGGCTATCCCTTCCACGCCCCAGGTCTTATGAATTGCCTGGTATAGTATATTTATTATCAAAGCACAGGCAAGGAATTGCATAAATTCTATATTCTATCTTGTATTAACTTCTGTTTCTTTTTCCAGTTCTTAATACCTTCTTTTTTCTTTTCACGTTTAATGAAAGATGGTTTTCTGTAATATTGTTTTTCTCTATATTCTTTCAATATGCCAGCTTTAAGTACTTTCTTTTTAAGCACTCTCATTGCCTTCTCTACATTACCGCCTCTTACTTCTACTGTTATTGTCATATTTTATTACTATATTGTGTACCACATCTTTGACAAATACCCCACGCTGGAATGTGTGGTGTATTATCTAAACATTTGCTACATAAAATATACTTTCCTTCTTTTAAAAAATCTACATTTCCTGAATTATACTCTTCCTTACTTGGATGAGCCTCTTCTAATTTCTTCTCAATATCTGTAACTTTTCTAATCAAAAGTTTAATATCTTCTTTAAGCTCTCTAACAATATATTGTTCTATCACTATTTCCCTTCTTTATCATATTTGTAAATATCTTTCTTACCCATTTTCTTAACTCTTTTTTCTGCTTCATAGACAACCTTATGTGTATCTGTTGTACCTTCTTCTTTCCAAGGTAACCATTCTTCTCTAATCTTTTCCATTTCTCTTGTAATCATTGTACCATAATCAGACGCTATCATAGAATCTTCCAATTCTTGTTTTTGTTCCTGAAACTGGTCTTTATTTTGTGCTATTCTTGCTGGTAATACTTTAGTTATATTACAATAGGTACAACATACATCACTATATAATTGAGTTACTTTATCATCACTATCATTTTTTCCAAGTGGTGTTGGATTATGATAGTCCATACCATTATCAATTTCAATCTTGCATATACAACACTTCATTTGTTCTGTAGCTATCATATTAATTTCACCAAAATAATTACTTGTAATATTAGAATCGCAACTGGTAATATAGTTCTAATTAATTCCATTATATGATTATACTCATCCAATTTTTGTTCTAATTTATTTCTTTTGTTTTGTTTTTGCATATATTCTGTATAAAAATCTTTCATTATGCGGCCGCCTCCTTTTTTTTAAATCTGTTATTTTTCCATTTATAATCAGAATCTCTTCCTTTTAAATTTAATTGTTTTAATTTTATAGCAGATTTATCTAATTCTTTTTGTTCTGTATCATTTAATTTACCGATATTTGTAAGCAATAAACTATTATCAATATAATCATAACTTTGATAATATGGTTTATAATCGGTAACACCATTTCTTTTTAATTTAAAATCTTCGGAAGGTAATCTAATAGTATATCTTCTATTAGGATTATTTCCAGGTAAACTATCTTTTTGTTTTAATGTATGCCGTGTTCTCATAAAATCATCAAACATTAAAAGATAAAGCTGATAGTTATATGGACTATAAACTGATTGGTTATTATCATCATAAAATGGTTTAATTAAAAATACAACTGGAGGTACAAAAAGACCTTTACTTTTCCTCTTCATTAATTTTACAGCAGCCCAATAATTAAATGATATAGAGTTAGCAGTTTTATAAACAGTTTGTAATTTTACTTCGTATCTATCTTCTTCTTTTTCGCCTTGAATATCTATTGCAGGTGTATACCATTCCTCGTCAAGTATATAATTAGATTCAGGTCTTATTCTTTGAAAATATTTTAAACAAACATTTTCCGCAATTTCAGCATTTAACATATTAGCTTTTTCTCTATCACTATTAGTATTATTAAATGCCTTATCAAAATTTTTTCTTTTATTCATATGAAATCCATTTAATTCTTCCTTCTAACATCCGACAATCTGTTTGTTTGGAAATTGGTTTTTCAAACATTGTATTTGCGTTACCAGGTTTAAATGTCCTACTATGTGATATTGTAATATGTGGTGAACCTTTATCAATTCTTTTTAATCTTTTATATGATTTAGTTAAATACATATCACTTACCCAAAATGCCTCTATATTTTTATTTGCTCTTATATGGTCAACATAAACATCAACTTTTTTATCAATCAATTTATTCAACTTGTTAAAAGTTTTATTGTCTGGTTTATATGCAAGTGTAATATGGTCGCTTACTTTAACATCCATTGTTGCTTTTCGTTTTACAACACCATAGGATTTCTTATTTAATACAACTGCATAATATCCGTTATTCATATTCATAATTCTTTCTAGTGTAGATGATGGAGGGCACTACCCCTCCATCAAGGACGTACACTATGATTTGAGAGATTTAGATAACATCATCTTTATCTTTTTCTTCGTCATCCGACTCACTCTCATTGTCTTTCACTTGTTCTGCTACTTCGGCTTTTCTAGACTCTTCGGCAATCTGCTCAGCAGTTGCCCCAGCGTCAACTTTACCATATAACTCTACAAATGAATTCTTTGTATCATCATCAAATCTATTAGTACAAACTTCAATAGCTTTTTGTTTATCATTAAAGATAGTATATGCTTGTATGATATGTACCAATCTTCTTGTTGAGATAATCTCATCAACACCGCCATCAAAATAAGTTTTTCTGATAACGTCTGCCCAAGTCACTAGTTTTTGGCAAAAATCTTTATTCTTTTTACCACTTTTTTCCAGATTTTTAATTAAGATTTTTTCTTCTATCTTAACACTTGGATATTTTTGTTCAAATGTGATTGGAAATCTTTCCAAAAATGCTTCATTAAGAACATTAGTTCCGATAAACTTACCGTCTTCCGAACCTTGTCCTTTAGTGTTAGCAGTTGCTATCACATTGAATCCCTTTAAAGGTTTTATGTACTTATTAATCTTCTTAACAAAGATTCCAGACCCTTCAAGAATTGGTTGTAAACACATTATCTTATTACTTGCTAAGTCTATCTCATCAAGTAAAAGCATTGCGCCTCTTTCCATTGCTTCTATAACAGGACCATTTTGCCATACAGTTTGACCTTCTCTTAATCTATAACCGCCTAACAAATCATCCTCGTCTGTTTCTATTGTTACGTTAACTCTAATAAGTTCACGTCTGTTTTCGGCACACGCTTGAGTGACTCCCAAGGTTTTACCATTTCCTGACAATCCTGTAATAAAAACTGGATAAAACATTCCAGATTTTATAATAGATTTTAAATCAGGTTGATTACCAAATGATACAAATGTTGATTCCTTTTTAGGAACAATATCGCCTGTTAAAGATGAAACAATATAAGCAGCTTCGCTGACTTTATTATCCTTTTCTTCAACAACTTTAGGTTTAGATACTACTTCTTTTTTATCTACAACCTTATCATCTATGTTTGGTAATTTAAACAAACCCCTACCAATTTTGTAGTGTTTATTTTTTGTTAACCATTGTGGAGCATATGCATAACCAAATTCTTTATTGGCAGCTTTCAACTCATTTTTAGTTAACTCATCTTTGCCATACATTTTTAATGCGTGTATTACAAAGTCTTTTTGTTTTTGATTTAACATAGTGTTTTCACGTCCTTTCATATTGTTATAGGTATATTATAAAGGACTTTTTGATAAAAGTCAACCCATAAAATACCCTTATTTTTCAATGTTTTTTTCATTATTTAAGCAACCTCCGCTATAAATTTGTTTAAAAGTACTCTTGAAACTAAACGATTCTTCATAGATTTTCCGAAGATTCTTTTTAGTTCGCCTTTTGTTCCTTGTTTGATTTTTGCTGTTTGCAAATCAAAATTCTCTACTCTTAATGCTCTTCCGTCTAATAAGAAATACTTGTCATATCCTTTACTTGGAACATCAACACTTTTTTCTTTAGTCATTTGTTTTCTTAATTTGTGTATTCTATTTTCTTTGTCTGACCAATCTTTATAATCTTCAATAAATTTTTCAATATCCCAACGTCTAACTCTTTTAAGTATATAAAATCCTATATTTGTTACTCCCCAAGAATTTTTTAAAATTTCTAATAACATTGATGTAAGTTCTCCAGAATAACGACCAGGTATATATCTTTTCTTTTTATGTTCTATAACTACTTGATTATCATAATCAATATGTTTAGGTGCCCAAGTTCTACCTTGTTTTTTCATTTGTTTAAGTTCTAATTTATCAACTACATCCTCTTCCTTTAAATCTGCTATATCTACTATCTGATTATTTCTAAAACTGTTAGCACCGCCGTCTGTTAATGTTATAAACGTAAGTTTTTCAACAGCATATTTTTTCTGAAATCTAGGTATCAATGTATTACATAAAATTAATGCTTCATTTAATGGAGTATTTCCTAAATTATATTGGTCTGGCATACCGTAATTTGTTCCTTGTGATATTTCAAGCGAATCTCTTCTTGACCATCTAGTATCATAATCTTTTGCCATATGATATAAGTATGTTAATGATTCTTCTAATTCAGTTTTTGACATTCTATGACTAGCACAATTTACTAGTTTAAATTCATCAAAACATAAGTCACCTGGTTTATAATTCCAAAATGGTTTTTCTTTATTTTTTTCTTCTTGTGATTTTCTCCAACTTCTTTCACTTGTAAAGAAATAAACCTCATAAGGTATATTAACTTTAGTAACAAAATCTATAAGGTTAATTAATTGTTCTACAGTATTCATTAAACAATCACTCATTGAACCTGACCAATCAAGTAACATTATCATACCGTGGTTTTTACCATCTGGTATAATAGTCATCTTTTTAAATATGTCTTCACTAAATTTATAATCTTTTAATTTTTGAGGATCAATAACTCCAGTTTTATCTGTACTTGCTCTTTTATAAGCAGTAGCAGCTTTTTTCATTTCAAATTCTTTAACAAGATACATAACTGTCTTTTTATTTTTTTTTCTAAATGTTTTAAATTTATCTTTTATCCATAATTGATATTCTGGAACAGAATCCCATTGTTTTCTAGCAGTACTAATATGATTTCTAAAGTCTTTTAAAAATGTTTTATATGAAGTTAAACACATATCAAGATTAGGTTCTGGTAATTTACCATAAAAATAACTTGTTTTTTTATCTAACAATGAATCTTTTTTCTGTTCAAAAGAATCATTAGTAATTGATTTTAATTTCTTTTTAGGGTGTTCACCGCCAGCACCTTTAGCGTGTTTAGTTGGTTCTGCTTTTTTAATATCTGTATCATCTTTATCTTTTTTTTCATCACTATCAGCAGTATTATTTTGTTCATTTAAATCATCTTTTTTCTTATCTTCTTCCGACTCTTTAGACTCACCATCACTCATTTCTTTTTCATTTGATTTGCCTTCACCTTCTGATTGGTCTTCAGGTGGTTTATCATCTAAATCATAATTTACTGTTATTGGATGGTCATCAAAATTTGGTAATTTCTTCATTTGGTCTACTTGTTTTTTCTGCCAATTAAGCATTTCTTTAGCAACTCTAACAACATCTGTAAATGATTTAATTGCGTCAACTTTTTTCAACCATTGTTTTGCTTTATTATCAAATATAAATGGCAATCTATCACTTGATTTTGACCTAATATTAATCTTATCAATTATCATTAAATCTTTGTTTATATCTTTACCCTTTAAAGCAAAGAAGTTTTGTTTTTCTAATATATCAAATCCGCTGATATAATTTCTAACAACTCCTGGGTATTTTTTTTGAATTTTTTTATCTATTCTTGTATCTTCTAATACATTAACGTAAGTTCTTAACTCATCATCATCTTGAATTTTTTTCCAACCACCTTGTGGTGTAAATAATGCGTGGGCACATTCGTGAGCAATCAACATATCATATACATCACCTGATTGTTCTTTAAATATAGGGAGAGTTAATACACGAGTCTTTGTATTAAAACTCGCTGTTGATACGTTGTTATGTTGTATGATTATATTTTCTGTTGCAAGTAGTTTTGCTAACTGACTTTTAGTGTCTAAATTAATTGTAGTGTGTCCCTTTGTCATTTTCTATACTAATCCTATCACCATTCAATATAAAAGTCAAGCTCTAAAAAGCCTTGATTTATAAGGGTTTTTTGACTATTTTTTCTGGAAAATGAAAACTGGCTCGTATTTTGCACCAGATTCTTGCGAGGATAACTGTAATTTATACGTATCCGTATGTTCAAATCCTTCTTCTACAGCGATTCGTACTGTATCATCTTCAAAGGTTTTATGTGTTTTAATGTTCGCTACATTTAACCCCATATGTCTACCTTTTTTTAATCCTATATATGCATTTTGTATTGTTGTTCTTAAAAATCCATTGTTCCACGCTTCAGCACCATCATATTGTTTAAATGATTGTCCATCTTCTTCACCATATTGTTCCCAATTAAAATAAGGTGGACTTGTAAATGCAAAATCTAAACTATTTTCTTTTGGAACAAATGTTTCACTACCACACTTGTTTAAAAAGTAGTGTCTATTATCTCTACCAAAATCTTTCCTAATCTCTTTTAATCCTTTAAACGTTTTTTCTGCTGGATCAGTACCTATATAATTAATATCTGATATAATAGCACCTAATATACGACCACCATATCCCATTGACATATCCCATACCATAGCACCTGGAAATGCAAAATGTGAGTATAAACACGCCGCCGCTGTAGGTCTAAAATTAGATACACATTGAGTTCCTGTATATCTTCTTAATAAAGACCTCATTATACTTTCTGATTTATGTTTTGAATCACCACCTGCGTCTAAATCATTATCAAACAAATTTGCCATAACAGGCATTAAATCATTAGGCTTGAATTTACCAAAGAAACTTCCTGTTAGTAATTTTTTAATACCTTTTTTAAAGTGTTCTTCACTTTCATATATCTCCATAGGAGTTTTCATCTTACCACATCTAATACCAAAACTATGTGGCATATATGACCACGCTAAAGATAGACCTGTTTGATTTGGTTTAATAACTTTATCTTGCGTTAATAACCCTTTAAAATCTGTAGATTGTAATGTTTTAAATTGGGATTCTCTATACTGTTTATCTGTAGCATAATAAGGAAAACCTCTCTCTTGCCAATAAGAATATACCTCGTCTATATTAGATTGTAATTGTTCTTCATTTTCAATCACACCTTTTAGATTGCCCTTACTAGTAATATGTTCCTCTCCTAATACAGTAACACCAAATTGTTCTAAAGCATTTTTAGTATCAGTTCTATTTGTTAACTTTTTCATCTCTTACCAAACTTTGTTCTTTGCTCCCATACTTTAAAACTCTTCATTGCTTTCTTTTTTGCCATTTCTAATTTCATTTTACTTGCAAGTTCAGTAAAATTTCTACCTATCATATGGTCATATTCGTGTTGATATATCCTACTTATTTGACCATCTAAATTTCCTTCTTTCAAATCACCCTTTTCATCTGTATATTTTACTATGACTTTTCTTGGTCTTGCTAACGATAAAAATAAAAAAGGATATGTTAAACAACCTTCTTTCATTAATACAGTTTCCATACTTGTTGATATAATCATAGGATTAAAACAAGTCATTTTTAAACCTTTTTCTACTTGCATATGGTCACCTATTACAAACATATTAAAAGGTAACCCTACTTGATTAGCAGATAATCCTATACCACCATATCTTAACATTGTTTTAAACATAAGGTCAGATACTTCTTTTCTATCCTTAAAATTATGTTCTTTTAATAAATCATCCGTCCAAGGTGCTATAGATGACCTAACTCTAGGGTCATCTTGTGGTATTAATCTTAATTCTCTTTCTTTCTTTTCTTCTTCTAATTTAAATTCTGCCATATTATATCCTATCTAACACTGTAAAGTTTTGATGTTTTTTATACTTAACTATATTTGTAAATTTGTCAAACATAATATCTCCTTTATGTGAAATAATAAAAATATTTTCGTTAGATAATTTTTGTATTATCTTAAAGAAATCATCCGTACCTGACATATCTAAACTTGAATCAAATATCTCATCCAATATTAACAAGTTAGTATTTGTACTGTTTTTTAAACGTGCAATTTCTCTCCACGTAAATAATAAAGAAAGGTCTATTCTCATCTTTTCACCTTCACTAAAATTATTATAATTAAATGTATCTCTAAATCTACTCTTTACTGTTTCATTAAACTCTTCATCTAAATAGAATGATACATAAAAATCCATTGCCTGTAAATACTTATTAATTAAGCTATTCATAATAGGTATATACTTTTTAATAATTTGTGCCTTAGCTCCTTTATCATTTAATACTTGTCTTAATACATCTTGATACTTTTTATCTTCAATAACTTTATCTAAATCTTCTTTACAAACCTTTAATGAATCTTTCATATCTTGTAAATCTTTTCTAATCTTTATTATATCAGCATCCTTATTTTGAAACACTTTTAAATCTTCTTCTATATTATCACTATGCAATTTTAAACTTTCTAATGAAGTTTCTACCTTTGATACATCAACATTTAACCCATATATTTTTTCTGATACTTTATTATATTCACCCACTTTACTTTCCATATTTACAATCTCTTGTAATAATTTTTTCATACCTTCTTTTAATGTGTTAATTTTCTTTCTTTCTAGGTCACACTTTTGATGTTTAAAGGTTGGGTGTAATGGTTGTGTACAAGTAGGACACACATCATTTTCTTCAAAAAATTTTAAAGATTTTCTATGTCTAGTTAAATTATTCTCAATCTTTGCTTCTAATTTAGATAATGTGGTTGTCTTCATATCAACTTTATCTCTATCTTTTACACTCTCTTTTGATGAAATAATATCTTCATTAAGTTCTTTTATTTTCTTTTCAAATGCTAACCGATCCTCTTCATTTTTGTCTAACACCCTTTTTTTGTGTGTTTGGACGTCTATATCCTTATGGAGAAGAGTATCCAAGTACTTTGCTTCAGTCTGATACTTGGTTTCTATAAGTTCACAATGATGGCGAACTTCTGTTATTTTATTCTGTAAATCACTTTGTTGTCCACGTAAGATGTGGTCCATTCTAGTAAATGCTCTTATGTCTAAAATCTCTTCAACTACTTCTCTTCTAAAACTTGCTCTCATTTTCATAAATGGTTGATAGGAAGAAGACCCTAATAATACTACTTGACAAAATGACCTATAATTACACCTCATAATATTTGTTTCAAGATATTTTTGATAATCAATAGTACTTGCGTCTTGACTTATTAACTCTCCATTACAATGTATTTCAAAAAAGTTAGGTTTAATTCCTCTTCTAACAATATACTCTTTTGGTCCTACACTAAAATATAATTCAACCTCACAACCACCATTATTAATAGTATTCACCATTTGGTCTTTCTTAATAATACGAAACGGTCTATTAAATAATGCAAAACATAAAGCGTCTAATAGAGTTGACTTACCACTTCCATTTGAGCCTATAATTAAAGTTAAATGAGATTTATTTAAATCAATGACAATTGGAACATTGCCAGTTGATAAAAAATTCTTGTAAGATATTTTCTTAAACTGTATCATAATATAATTTATTCACTTTTTAAAAATAATTATTTATTATTTCTTTGGACGACCTGCGTCAGCAGCGAGTCCAGCTATATCTTCGGATTCTTGCATTGGTACATCCTGAAGGTTAGGTAGTTCCGCTGTTGATTTTTTAGTAGGGTGTATAAAATATAAATTACCAGATACACTTATTCTTTCTCCTGGAGATTTAAAAGGTATTACTTCGTGTCTTGTCTGAGCAGGAAATATCCACATATATCCTTCTTGAGGTAAATATCCGTGGGAATGTTCTGCCCATTGTGGATTAGAATGTTCGCCATAATGAAATAATACACCACCTGGAGCAAAACTTTTGCCTTCGTATTTTTTTCTTTCTTCATCTAAATTTGGTGTTTTTAAATATATAATCCAAGTTAACATTCCTTTATGTATGTGTTCAGTATTAAAATCATTTGCTTTCATATAATTAATCCACAAACCCATTAATGCATATGATTTTGACCAACTTGGTTCTGAATATGTCTGCTTAACCCATTTACAAGTTCCTTCAACATATTCATTTACATAAGGTTGAAACTCTTGTACGAACCACTTTTTATCTTCCATAGTATAATCTCTTTGGTCAACCATTAAGCCTGCTAGGTGTTTATTAGCTGAACCTTTTGTTTTTTCTTTGCCTCTTTTTAAAAGTCCATTTATTAATTCTTTATGGGCTTTAAAATGTGCAACATATGGTCCAAAATTTAAAAATCCTAATGTTTCTATTTTCCTATCGCTACCTTCACCTTCATAAAGCGTGTGACTGCCACCACCACCACCAAAAGGTATATTATTAACTGCCATTTTCTCCTACCTCCGTATATAATTCTTTAGTATAATCTTTTAATTTCTGTTTGTCAAGGTTGGTATCAAGTTGGTCTATATATTTACCTAAAAACGTAAGTGTATCTTCACCTTGTTCTAATATATCTTCTCTTACACTAGATGTTACATCTCCTGAATCTTCAAAAATATTTAACTCATATATGTTCAATGTATCATATAGTCTTGCAACAAACTTATCATACATATCATCATCTGTTTTTTGAGATATAAACATTTTAATAAAACTATTATCATATCTTTCTATATCTAATTTATTATAATCTGTTTTTGTATCATCATAAACTATTTTCTTAAATATTCTTAATGGGTTAGATATCCTTGTTAACTCTCTTGTTTGTGTATCAAAAATATGAAACCCTTTTGAGTCTTTATAATCATTCCAAGTTATTTCAAATTGTGTACCTAGATAATAAATATGACCGTCATCTGATTTTTTATGAAAATGTCCTGATATAACTTTTTCAAATCTTTTAAATACAGCTCTATCTAAACCTTGTTCGTTCATAAATCCTCGGTTCATTTCAAACCCTTTAATTTCTAAATGCCCCATTAAAATTTCAGAATTACTATGTTCAATTGCGTGTATAGATTCATCATAAGTTTCATCACATATCCAAGGCATAAACAAAATATTTAAACCATCAAAGGTAACTTCTTTTGGATTTGCATAAACCCAAGGTTCATTTACACCATCATATGTTGTACAAAGTTCTGTAATTGCATTTACTTGATTTGTATTCTTATAATATGTATCGTGGTTGCCTAATATAATATGAGTATCTACCTCTTCTTCCCACAATCGTTTCATAAATTTTTGCCTAAAAAAATTGGCAGTTTTAAAATTTATAAACTTACGTCTATCAACTACATCTCCTAAATGTATTAATGTTTTTATTTTATGTTTTTTTATAAAAGGAAAAAATATTTCATCATAAAACCTTTGTTGATAATGTGCAAAATGTGGACTATCATTCCGACAACCAAAATGTGTATCATTTAATAGTGCTATTTTCATTGATAATAATTTTCTAATATAAAGTCGTGATAACTTTGATACTTTTCAGCTGCTTTATTCCACATTTCTTTACGTTTATCTAATTTATTCATATACGGTTCCATAAATTCTTTTATTTCTTCTTCAGTCTTATGTGTAAGATATACTAAATTAGGTAAATCTTGTGGTGCCCAATTGAAACCAGCCGCTATATAATGTAATCCACTATTACCAGCCTTTTCAGGAGGGTCCACAGTATATTCCCAATTAACAGTTCTTTGTAAAGCAATTGCTAAATATCCTTGCAAAATTTTAGCTTTCATAGTAACTAAACTTTCTTCCCAATCTCTATTGTTATTTGCTTTCCAATATTCAGTATCATTTCTTGTTGATAAAGAATAATGCAACCCAACAAATTCAGCAAACCCATAATAGATAGTTTTACAGGCAAATGTGAAGTTGTCTTTGTCCCATTGTGTAATTTCACCTCTTCTTAAATTTCTTACAAGTGCTATTAAAAATTCGTGTATTGAAAACAAACCATTACTTTCTAATGGTTCAATAAATCCATTAGCTAAACCTATAGCAACAACATTTTTTACAAATAATCTATGGTATATACCACACTTCATTTTAATGTTTCTAAATTCGTGTTTTTCAGTACCAAACCCAGGTCGTACCTTTGCTAAATGATTTTTAAATTCTTTTAAAGCAGTTTTATCATCTACAAATTTATCTGAATAAACATAACCTGCACCAACTCTACTCCACAATGGTATATTCCATACCCAGCCATTTTCTATTGCTGTGCAATTAGTAAAAGATTCCACTTCTTTAGTTTTATCTACATAAGGTATCTTGGTTACCCACGCTTTATTATTTGGTAGTTTAGGGATAGGTTCAAAAGGTTCTTTTAATGCACCTCCTAAAAGCATTGATTTAAAACCTGTACAATCAACAAATAAATCTGCTTTATGTTTGTTTAAGGAAACAATACCATTTTCATCTTGTTTAATATCTTTTACATCTTCTTGAATATATTTGACACCTCTAGGGATACAATAATGATCCTTTAACCATAGACCAAATTTAATTGCGTCAAACTGATAAGCAGAATCAGTTGATGTATCAAAACCATAGAATTTATTAGCACCCTTACTTTGATTAACTAGTGCCATAACAGAAGAAAAACAATCAGCATAATCTGAAACTGGTGTTTTTGGATAAAATTCCTTTTTAATCCACCAATCATTATAATTTAATTTAGTTCCTTCTATGGCAGGAATACCAAAAGGATAGTGAAACGGCGCCTCGCCTTTTCCATTAAAGTCTGTAAACTTAATACTAAATTTAATAGTGCCATCTGTATGTTTTAAAAATTCTTTATCATCTATTCCTAGATAATGTGTCCATTGTTTAACTTTTGATATTGTGCTTTCACCAACTGATATTGTAGGAACTTTAGGTGATTCTAATACAGTTATATCTTTATCAGGAAAAGCTCTTATTAAAGTTGAAGCTGTCATCCAACCAGCGGAACCTCCTCCGACTATTAAAATCTTATCACATTTCATTGTCTACCTTTTTTTTTTAACTTCTTTTTCTTTTTTGGTATTTCTACTGGTGGGGTATTCTTCCTTAAAAATTCTGTAAATTGATTCTTAAACTCTCTATCTTCACCTGGTTGCAATGTCATATCATCATAATTTGCTTCTTGAATCATACGGTGTTTAATTGTAACTTGTTTTTTCTCTTTCTGTATTCTCCGTACAAAAGCATAATAGATAATTTGTGTAAAATATGCAAATGGATTAGTTGATTTTCTTGGGTTAAAATTGTCCAAATATTGTAAACAATTCTCTATACCATCTGATATCATATCATCACGATAAGTATAGTTAATAAAATTTGGTCTATATGAGAGGTGATTCGCTATCTTTAAAAAACACTCGCCTATATAATCTGGTACAGGCGGTTTAGTTACTTTTACTATCTTCGCTTTATTTACAGACCTTTTATACAATTTCATTGCCTGTAAAAATTCCTTATTATTTACATAATGTTCTGGTTTTTTCTTATATTTAATTTTTGTAGTCTGTGTATTCATAATAGGTATATAATACTACATTTTTTTTAGATTGTCAATGCTCTAACCAACATTGACTTTTCACATTTTTTGTGTATAATGGACTATGTAGTCCTATGAGAAAGCTCCAGAGTGCTAGTGGAGAGTTCTCTTTGGTCCTCTAGATTCTTTAAATATTTCATTTAATAGTTCGTTATCTTCATCATTCATCCGTTCTTGATGATAGATTTTTGTCTTGGACTTTTTAGGTGAATCTAACTGGTCATACTCTTTTGCAAGATTTAAATAGCTTTTTGATATATCGCCACCAGCAGTTGTTATAGTTAATATCTTATCTTTTGGGATAGTAATAATTTTGTCTGGTGTGTAATTTGTCCATTTTATTAAAGCTATATAATCTCTCACTCCCATAGGTGTCATTTGTGGGATGTATTTAATTTGTAGAGGTTTATTTAATCTCATTAATGGTGATTTATCAGGCAATTGTTTATCACCTAACGGCATATGAGTAACTATATCATCACCATTTGTAAGTTTAATAATTTTTATATTAGCTTGTATGTCTGCCATTTCCTAACTCTATGTTATGGATTTCATAATCAAAGTCTTCATCATTGTATATATTTATACGCTCCCTAAAGTGTTGTAAAGTGTAATTTTCCTTTTCCCCATAGGAAAGGTCGTCAGCAATATCATATAATGTTGCGTGTGATTTGTTATCTTTTAATCGTAATCCTCTTCCAATAGATTGTAAATTTCTTATACGAGATTTACTAGGGCTACTAAAAACAATATTGTGTAAATTACGGATATTAATGCCAGTGCTGAACGTCCCATAAGAAGCGACAATAATCGCATTGTCAGACTTTTCGGTAATTGCTCTAACTTGTTCTCTTTCATTTGCTTCCACTCCTCCGTGGATATAGAAAATAGGTCGGTCACCTGCCTTTTCTTTTATTAATTGATATAATAGTTTACCGTGCTTTTCTACGTATTGAAACAAACATAAAGTGTTGCCGTGTAAATTAGTGGCCAAGTTCTTAATGTATTTATTCCTTTTTTCATTTGAAATTAAAAAATTTATCTCTTCCTGATAAGATTTATTTTTTAAAAAATCTCTTTGTTGTTTGCTGTATTGTAAAACCAAACAAAAAATTTTGAGTTTGGCTAGTTGTTCTTTGTCTTGTAGTTCAGTAGTAGATATAACCTTGTTTACAGGACCAAAAAGTCCTTCTAAAACAAGCTTATGTGTCTTACTATCGTCTAAAGTTCCTGTACAACCAACCTTATATGGGCATTGCACCAACTTTGTACATATCTTGGTAAGTGAAACCGCCTTAAATAAATGTGCTTCGTCACCAACTATCATACCAAATTGTTTAAACCACGTCTTTGGAAGATTATATATTGATTGCCAAGTAGATATAATTACTTTCTTATCAGTATCTTTACTATGACCTTCATATATTCTATGGATATTCTTTTCATTATCCCAACCATAATCTTTAAAATCTTTATATAATTGTTCTACCAATGATGTGGTAGGTACTATAACTAATATCTTCTTATCTTTTAATCTTAATAAGTTAAATCTTACTAATAGATAAACAATAAGTGATTTTCCACTAGCAGTTGGTGATAATAATAAACAACGTTTTTTCTTTATAGCGTGTATAAATGCTTCTTTTTGATAATCCCTAACCTCCATTGGTATCTTTAAGGCTTCAATAAATTCAGGAAGACATAAAGTATTTACTTTAGTATCTTCTATCTTGGTACCATCAACAACTTCTATATTGTTTTCTTTACACCAATGTAAAATATAAGGATAAAGACCAACGTATATCTGTCCAGTTGCATATGAAAATAATCTTATCTTGCCGTCCCATACTCTCTTACGAAATTGAGGCATAAATCTAAAACCAGGTACTTGAAAAGTAAAATGTTCTCCAAGTTCTCGTCTGATAGATTCGTCTGCTTCTATTTTTAAATAAACATCATCTTTTTTATCAATGATTAGGTATCTTAAAGGATTCATTTAAATCGCTCCAGATGTAAATTTCTTCCAATCAATAGCGTTTTTTATTGTAAATGTTCTGTTTGATATTTGTCTAACCGTTCTATCTAAAAAGTCAACTACAGTATTAAGATAGTCCGATTTTTGTTTGAGTTTAATAATGTCTTCGTCTGAATCAATATACTTGTCAACATCTTGTCTTAATATTTTTAAGTTAAAAGGTTTTTCAGCATAAACACTAGGGTCTGCTTTACCTGTATAGTATTCCCATTTCTGTTTTTTAATTATATGGAATTCACTTTCATTTCTGCTCAGCATTAACTTAAACTTTGTTAAAAGTTTCATATATTTGTTATGTATTTGAGGTGTTTTGATTGATTCTAAATCAAGTTCACTATCGTTAATTTTTAAGTCTTTGTCAACTAATTCTTGGATTTCTTCTAGATTCATATTAATAATATATCATACTATAATGAAAAAGTAAAGTCTAATTACGAGGTTGTTACAGTAGTTTGTCCACTTCCTGTTGCAAATTCATATATTTTGTATTGCATTGTTACAATTGCTGTTAAATATTGAACGTCTGTAGCTCCTGTGTCATATTGTAAACCAGTTAATGCTGTTGGGAATACGTCTGAAAATCTAACTTCAATATTTGGTGTATTTTTACTTGTTAAAATATTAAGTGTTGCGTCTGAATAAACACCACCTGTACTAGTTGCTTTATATTTAACTTTACCTGCGTCTGTTAATTGATTCGCTCCAGTAGATGTTGGAAATCTATCTGAACCACTACGTAATAGGTCTCTAAATTCTTTTCTATCACTAGGAAAACCTAAACCAACTAACCAACCGTGTATCTCTCTATAGTTTTCTAAATTTTCATCAACTAAAAAAGTCATTGAAAGAGGACTATAGTCAAGTTTATCTCCAGGAATAGGTATATCTTTTAATGGTGTTTCTTGTACCATTGCACCTCCTAAAGAAATTCCAGGCAAATTTACAGCAGTACAAAAGAATTCTACTTTTGGAAGTTTTGTAATATTAAACTTAAACTGCGTTGGACTTGCATAATCAAATTTTGTAGGTTGTCTGTCTAGTGCTTTTGTAGTTGTCATAATACTATTTATATGGGCTCCAGGCCAAAAAAAAGGGTGCCTAAAAAGACACCCTTTAAATCTGTTTGTTCTAAAAATGAACAACCAATATATTACATCAAGTTCGCAACTTGAACCCTTTGGTAATATCTGTTAGAATTTGCACTTCCAGCGTCATTTACTGCCGTAGCAGCACCTGTTTGAGCACCAGTTTCAGCGAAAGGATTAGCAACTAATCCGTATCGTGTCTTGAAGCCAATTTTTGGTTGGAATGTGTCTTGACCAACAGCACGTACCATTTGTAAAGGTACATATGGGCAATAAAATAATCCTGCGTCATATGGTGAAGTACCTTTATATCCAACAACATAATACTGTTTAGCAGTACTATTTGCTGAGTATGGGTCAATGTAAACTTTGAATCTACCGTTAAGAACACCTGCAAATGTATTGCCTGTGTCATCAACATTTAAATTGTTATTCAAAGCTGGAGTATAATCTAATACGCCTGCCATTTGAAGAGCCGAAGCTACGTCAGATGAACAAACAATTAAATTACCTTTTCCTCTACGAGTTCTTTGAGCGATTCTATTTGCGTCACGTTCCAATTGGAACATTAAGCCTTTAAATCTTTCAACAGACCATCTACCATTTGAGTCTGTATCTAAATCAAAGATACCTGCAGTTGTTACGTTACCAGTTTGAGCACCAACTTCTGCATTTATGTAAATTGTTCTTACAACTTCTCGGTTAATTTCTGCTAAAATTTCAGCAGATAAGATGTTTGCAAGTTCTGTTTCAGCGTCTAAACCGTGGATTGCTTTTAAATCTTGAGCAAGTTCCATAGTATATTCCGCTTTCAGAGCACGTGATTTAGCAGTTACAGTTGATTTCTCAATTGAAAATGCCATTTCAGCAAAAGCGTTTCCGCTTGCGTCTCCAAGTGCTTCAGCAGCAGCTGTTGTCATTGCAGTACCTTTTGTGTAGGTACCTGGTGAACCATCATTTAGTACTGATGGATTTGCGCCAGCTTGTTCAGTCGTTGAATACCCGCCTGTTGCCGATCCAGCAGCATTTCTGCCTGAAAAATCGGAATCAGCTTCGTCAAAGAATGATTCTGCGCCAGCTTGTGAAGTATATCTACTTCTCATAGCGAAAATAAGTCCTGTTGGACCTGTCATTGGTTGCACACCTGCTATATCGTATGCGATTAGATTAGGCATAGCTCTTCGTACTAAACTAATTAGGATTGGATCCCAATTTGCTACAGCACTACCTGTTGCGTTAGTCGGAGCTGCTTCTGCCAAGTACGAGTTATCTTCTTTAGAAGCTCTTTCTTGGTTTTCTAATATTACAGATGTTACGGCACGTCTATAAGCGTCCTTAATTTTTGGTAAATCAGGATGCTCTAGTACTGGCTGCCATTTCTTTTCATTTGTTTCAGATAAGTACATATGTTTTTATCTCCCTTAATATTTACTTAATAGACAATTTAATGTCTTTTGTTTTGCTTATAGCGGCGCTGTAAGCAGCCATAGCTTTTGATAAATCCTCGTTAGAAGATTCACCTGCCGCCACATCATCTAGTGACTCTTTTGTTTCAGTTTTCTTTCCAAAATAAGAATCTTTAACAGTTTCTAATTTCTTCGTGTAGTCTGTAGCATTAGAGTATTCAATTTCTTCGGCAAGTTTAGCAAATTTTTCTTTTGATGTATCAGCAAGGTCTTCGGAAACTTTAGATTTAATTTCATCTTTAGTTTTTGATCCAACTTCCTTGTTTAAATCAACATTTTTTTGAATTTGCTCATTGAGGTCTTTTTCCAATTTTTCAATTTTATCTGCTTGGTCTTCTAGCACATTATATTTTTCATCTGGAACATCAATGTAATGGTCTTCAAATAATTTTTTCAAACCATTAATAAAGTCTTCAGCAATTTCTCCCTTAATACCACGTTCAAGAGCGATTTCGTTTTCTTTCATCCACTCTTCAACAACATAAGAAAGGTAAGAATCAACTTTTTCAGTTAATTCAGCTTTTGCTTTAGCACTTTCTTGCTCAAACTTGTTAGTATAATCTGTTTCCATTTCTTCTTCAATTTCTTTTACTTTTGATTTAATTGCAGCTTCAAAAATGGTTGCAGCCTTCGTCTTAAATTCATCGGTTAAGTCTTTCTCTCCAGCGACAAGAGCGTCAACGTGTTCTTTTACGTCAATGTCTTTTTTCTTTTCATCTTTCTTTTCATCATCTTCTACTCTTACCTCAGCACCATCAGATTTTTCTTTCTTCTTATCATCGCTATTTTCTTTTTTCTCTTTGCCTTTTTTAGCGTCAATAGCTTTCTGTAGAGCTGGTGGTAATTCGCCTTCCTTAATTTCTTTACCGTCTTTAGTTTCTTTTGATTCTCCCTTTAATTTAGGCATACCATCAGGTGCACCTTGTGATTTTTGTGGAGCTTGTCCAGAAACTTTTTTAATCTTTTTAGTTGCGTCAGGATTGCTGTCTGTAGGTTTAACTACTGCTTTGCCTAAATCTTCATATGGCGCTTTACCTGCAATATGAGAAGGTTCAGCCGCAACAGCATTCTTTTTAGGAGCATCCGCTTGTGGATTAGGTGAATTCGCCTCGTCCACAGCATTAGCTTCCAACGCTTCTAATCTTTTTTCTATGTCGGCCATATAAGAAATCTCCTTAATTAAAATAAACGTTTATTTTATTATTTCTCTCGTTATTAATAGATATTTATACAATTACAGTTTTTCAATGAACTTTTTAAAGACTTCCGCTTGAGCTTCAGCTAAACGTATTCTTTTTGCTTCATTTATATACTGTTTCCACTCTTCAATATCTTTCTCTTTTATAATTCCATTGTCCCATACCCAATCTTTGCCTTCCATAATGCCTTCTACGAAAGCGTCTGGAGCACTAGGGTCTGCTACAATGTCAGCAGCAGTTGCAAGGTAAAAATCTCTTCCTACTTCGTTAACACCACTTCTACGCACCAATGAACCCATACCTCTTGAAGACACTCCTAATTGAGCACCTTCATTGATAAGATTTTTTACTATCTTACCATATGGTGTATCCATAATTTTTGCTTCACCAATAAAATTTCCTCCATCTGGATGTAAGTCTGTAATCATATGACTTACTCTTTCAAGATTTACAACTGGTCCGTCAGGATGTCCTAACTCACCAAAAGCACGTCTTTTATTGATAAATTCTCTATTGTATCTTGATACTTCTTTTTCTAATATCTCTTTAGGATAGATTCGTCCATTCCTATTTTTGATATCTGCTTGTAAAAAGACACCTCTAATTTTGTAATTCTTTTTGCCATCAATTTCTTCTATTAGAAATTCTGATTGTACGGCTTGTTCTGTAATTAGTTTCATTTTCTCTCTCTTACTATTTATAAGATTTTTTATCTAAATTCAACGATTAATGAGTAGTTATCACCATTAGCAAAGTTCTTTGTACTTAACAATACATCACCTGTAGGTGTAGTAGCGTTGTTTGTAAAACTGTTTCCATCGGTTCTAAAATCCATAAATCCTTGTCCTGATAAAAATAAGGCAGTAGCAGTTGTAGCACCGTCCCATATTAATTCTACTCCTGATTTATTATCAGACGCATTAATAGAATAATAAATTCTTGCTATAGCTCTAGCACCATCTTCGGACATAAAAGTTGTTTCTGAAGCGTCAATTTTTTTAATTAAAATCTCTCCAGAACCATCTGATATGTTAGTCAATTTAATTACATACTTTACACCAGACGTATCTGCTATTATTTGTGTTGTTACTGTATCTGCCATCTTAATTAAATCCTGATTCTTTCCGACACCTTAATACTAAATTAAATTTAGATACGTTAGCGTCTGATTTTACAAATATTCGTCCTTCTTTATCTGTAGTTTCTGTTTCAATTTTATTTTCATTTTTTTTAAGTCCATAATTACCACGACCTGTTAATTCTAAAATTTCTCTCTCATCAAATAATAATGTAACCTTGCCTGTGCCTAATATTTCGTGGTGTACATTTACAACCGATACTCTCGGTTCACTTGTAGAGTCAATTAATTTTGTTACATCAAGTGCTTCTTGACTATCTTCATTTACACTTCCAGTTACCGTACTAATAACTTTTGTTTTATCATCAACTAAATTTTTTGCTACAACTGTCATTAAAATCCTACGTGTGTAGCGTCATAAAAATCTTTAGATAATTCACCACGTTCTATTGTTGTTGAAGCACTTGCTTCAGTTTTTATATATCTTCTTAAATTTGGACCTTCATTAAGCATAGCTCCCCACAAAAAAAGAGAACCTTCATTATCAGTTACAGTTGGCGAACCATCTGTTTCGGTGGGTCCGAATATAATTACACTATTCGTATTTGTAACATTTGAGGGATTTGCACTTACTGAACATCTATACCAACCATTTCCTACATCTACCATTGAAGCAGTATGGTTACCGTGAGTTGTTCCAATAGTTCCAGTAGATAAATTAAACCAAGTTTTTAAATGCCAAGCACTTGAAATACGTTCATTAATCATAAGAAAATTCCTATTAGCACTAATTTTTGCATACATAGATATAGTATAAACAGTTCCAGAGGTTGAGGTAAGATTTACATTCCTTAAATGAGATAAATCAGCATTAGTTTGTCCAGAATTTTGTTGTAGTTTATCAGCTGTCATTGATCCATCTGGTGCTATTGTATTATCAGCTGCTGTTGAGCTGGCTATATCTTGCCAATCTGAATGTTCAAATTGTTCTGAATAAGTAAATAAATTAATTTCACCTTTTAATCTTGTTCTAGCATAAATTTCATTTACTTGACCAGTTCCAGGAGTTGTGAAAGTTCTTATACCTCCTGAATATACTCCAGGTGCGTCTGCATATGTATTAGCTGCCGTAGCAGCATTTTCATACTCTAAAGTATTATTTGAACCTGCTACATCTACCCAAGCCATTTTACTCTCCTAATTGTTCTTCTACTTCTTTGTCAAAATATTGATATAGTTCTTCTTTATTTATTTTACTATGTTCAGCAACTTTCTCTACTGAATTTTCAAACACCTTTATAATATTTCCTGACTGTTTGTTTATTTGCCTTTCAATTAAGTTAAACGTATCTTCTGCTGCCAATTTCATTTTAGGCGATAATGCACTAAAACTTTTAGAGTCAAGATACTTACTATCTTCAACTACCTTACTTGTAAACAGTCTTTCTATACTCATTATACACCTGCGGTTGGTGGATTTTCGTGTCCTGGCGCCACCTCTGGTGCTTCAGGTTGTTGTGCTGTCGGTTCTGGTTCTTTTGGTTCAAATGCTATTTCTTTTCCATCTGTATCCATAATTTTATCCGTTCTAGGATCTGCCGTTGTTACCGCAGGTTTAGGGTCACTAAATTTTTCAGGTTCAATTCCCTTAAATATTTTTCCTGCAACATCAACTCTTTGTTTATCCAACGCATTTGCCACTTTATCCCTTAAAGCATCCTTAAATGCTTCTCCAGCTTCTGCATTTCTTCCTTGTTGCAGTTTGCCTATAAACTCCGCTGTTTTAGTAGGTATACCTTGTTCATTGTCTGCCATTAATATTCTCCTTCTATTGTGTCTTTACTAGATTTATATTGTTGCATTGGGTCAGCAATAATACCATCTTTGATTTCTTTTTTAATTTGATTATTAATATCTTCTATTTCTCTATCGTTTTGTCGTAAAACTTTCTTACGAACATACTCTACTGAAAAATATCTACCCACATAATCTCTCATTGTATCTGCAAGTCTTAATCGTTCTAACAACATTTCAGAATCTTTTAGTTCAGCAAAGTGTCCATCTTGCAAAAAGTCATATTGAATTACATCCCTTATGATTAACCAATCTTCGTCTGTAATCACAGCCTTTAAAACTAATTGTGTTCTTAAAATATCATTAAAAATTTCTGTAAACTTCTTTCTCAATCTTTGTACGAATTTTGTAAATTTAAGTTCGTCCCTAGTTATTTCTGTAGAACGTCCTAAATTAAAACCAGATGAAGCTTCTAATCTACTTGCAGGAACATTTAAAGAACGATAAAGTTTTGCTCTAAAGTATTCTAAATCTCCCATTTCACCAAGATTTTGTCCACCTGGTAAAGTAGTTATATCAGTTCCTCTTCCACCTTCTCTACTTGGTAACCAAAAGTCTTCAAGCATAGACATATAATTTCTGTCATCTCTAATCTCTCCTGTGTTTGCGTCATAGACAAGTTTATTTCTATATCTTGCCATCACATCACGGAGATATTGTTCTGCTTTTACTTTCGGTAAATTACCAACATCAATTTTAAAAATTCTTCTTTCTGGTGCTCTTGCAATTCTGTATATTACACTTGCGTCCTCAATCATACGTAATTGATTAACAGGTTTAATTGCCTTATGTAAATATGATAAGACCATATTTTTATTTTGGTCTATTAATCCACTAGGACAAAATGCTATTGCGTCAACAGCAATTTTAATTCCACCAGATGTTGTATTTGTAACACCTTTTTCATTAAATATAAAGTATTCTTTAACATCATCTATAATATTTAAACCATAAGGAACAGGTCCATCTGGTCTTCTCTTTCTTATTTCTCTAATCTTTTTAATTTTTCTTGGGTCTACATATCTTAATTCTGTAATACCTTTTCTTGTAGATTCAGGATCAATTACTTTATGAAAGTATAATCTTCCATCTACGTACCATCTCCTAAAGATATCGTGCCCTTTAGTATGGAAGTTCATTAGTCTTAAAACTTCTCTAAATTCGTCTTCTATTTTTCGTCTAACATCTTTACCGAATGGTAACTGTTCTAGGTTTAATCTTATTGCATCCTTGAGTTCGTTTGCAACAATTGATTCATTTATGATATCCTCAATTGCCATATCGCACTCGGGATGTAAAGCGATTTCTCTATAACGTCTGATAAGGTCTTGCTCAGTCTTTGACTGGCCTTCCATATCCAAGTATTGACCATAATACCCACCAGCGGCGATGGTTTGAGTTCCATCGTCCGCTTGTGGTTGTGTAAATGCTTGCTTTGGATCTAAAGGTTTTTTAACCCTTGTTATAGAAAATCCAAATAATTCAGCCATAATTAATTCTCCTTAAATTGCACTACTATTTATAGTGGTTTTTAAGTAGTTGTATTACTTTCAAAGTATTGGAACGCTAAGGTAACATCTGTTGCTGATATATCGCTTTTTTCTGCATAATCTAAAGCAATAGGGTTGACTGTTACAGGAAATACACCTCTTAAAGTGTATGACTTAATCGTATTGCCGTTTCTATCTAATTGGTCAATAAAAGCGTCAACTTGATAGTCAACTGGATTTGTTAATCCTTCATTATCAGTCATATTGTTAATACCGTTCATCCATCTTTCAAATGCATTACGCAATTTGAAATTAGTATCATTTATTACTTTGATAGTCCAATCCGCAATTGTTCTATCTCCAGCAATTTTTATTGCCCGACCTCTAAAAGGTATCGGGATAGCTGCTATTGCCATACCTGGCAATTCAGCAGCACTACATAAAAATGCTAGGTCTTCTATTTCTCCACCAACTTGAGCGTAACCAGGAAAAGGCATTACTACCTTATACTGATTGGATCTTGCGCCGCCGCCCGAAAGTTTAGCTTTGAAGTCATTTATGTTTGCCATTTTATTTCTCCTATTCTATCCTTTTTAGCCTGCGACCTCTTCAAATGATACGCCTGTTCTAGTCGCAACAAATGAAAGTGTAATAAAGTTAATGCTTCGTGCTGGTTTAACAAAAATTTCAGCAACGAATTCATTTCTATCTACTACTTCGCCTGTGTTGTTAGTTTCATCACAAACTACTAAAAAGTCTGTGATACCTCTTCGTCCTTGTACTTCTCTTAAAAATGGTTCTACCATATTTCTAAAACCAGCTCTTGTAAATTCATCATTGAATTCAAAAAGTTGGACTTTAGAAGCAGTTGATATTGCCTTTTCTAAAACGATAAACAATCTTCGTACATTGACTCTGTCAAATGCCGAAGGCGCTGATAATCCAGTTTTATCACCGAATAATACAGTTCCTTGTCCTGGGAATGTTGTCACAGGATTTATTCTTGCTCTGTATAATTCATCTCTTTGATTTTTAGTTGGATTAAATGCTAGTTTAACTGCACCTCTTACAATACCTCTATTTAAGCCTGCAGGTGAATACCAAGCGTCTGCTATTAAGTCAGTTCTTGCAGTCAATCCTGCTGTGTCGCCATTTAAAGGTACATATCTGTACACGTCATTATATCTATCGTACATATATTTGTAACCACTATCAAAAAATACATAACTAGATGATCCTACTCCGTTAAAAAACGAAACAACATTATCTTTTTGTGTGTTAGTATTTGATATATTAACTACATCACTTCTTTCTGGAGAAGCGAATACTACACAGTCTTTTCTATTTTCTGCAATAGTAATTAAGTTATCTATATGTGTTGCGTCACCTGAACCTGCAACGAGTAATCCAACATCTGTTGTTTCAGAGTCTTGGAATTTTTCATAAGCAGATTTAACTTGAGCAGTTGTAGCAACATCTCCATCTGCACCATTTATTAATGATACATTACTTACAGAAGTTACGTCTGTAAATGTAGTACTTGTTGCTGTATTGCCCCAATTAGAACCAGAAGCGTTGTGATCCATCCAAAAAATGTAATTTGATTGATTGTAAATTACATCTGAATAATAATTAGTATCACCTTGTGGTGTTTTAGCGTCTGAAGCTTTTGATACTGCTTCAAATTTTTCTAAAATTGACCCTTTAGTTCCACTAATATCACCATCTTCGTCAATGATTGCTATATGTACTTCATCATTGACCCCACCTCTTGCTTGTGCATAAGGTGATGTTCCTGGTGCCTTGTCAAAAATATCATAATATCTCCATCTACGTCTTACAGCAGGCGTTCCAGTAATTGCCGATTGTAATCCAGAGGAGTTAGTTGTTCCATAGTAAGAAGGTTCTTCTTTTCTTACAATGCTTAAGTCATTAGTTGCAACACTAACAACTCTATATTCATATTCATCACCAAAGTTAACTATATCTCCAGCACCAATTCCTGTACCAGAAGCAACTGTTACAACTGTAGCACCAACGGAAGCCGCTGTTGCTGTTGTTTTACTTGCTTCTTCGTAAGCAGTAGCAGAAGCACATTGAGAAACACTTAAATTATTTCCCCACGCACCTGCTGTTCTACTTGCCCACATTCCTACAGAAGCTGAACCGTCAGCATAATTATCTTGGTAATCAGTAGTATTTTTTATGACAAATGCACTACCACTTTCAGTTGCATTTGACACATTAGCATTCTGTACACGAACAATCCTCAAAGAATTTGAGTATTGTAAAAAATTTGAAGCACTAAAAAAACTCTCAAAGTTTGAGCTATCTGGTTTTCCAAATGTAGATACTAACTCACTTTCGCTACCGATACTTACAACTTCATCAAGAGGTCCTTTACTAAATTGTCCAGCAAAAGCTCCAGTTGACGTTGATACGGCAGGAATGATTCTTGTTAAATCTTTTTCCTGTACGAGAACACCTGGTGATACTTGAAATGCCATTAGGTTTTCTCCTTTTAATTAGCTAATTTAATTTTAAAATAATCAAAACTCGTAAGTTTTCTTACGCCCATAGTCAAATCTCATTACTACGGATATTTATAATTTGCGTAAACTAGAGCCCTTTTCTCACTACTGGATACCAAACTGTTCCATATTCATCTGTTTCTGGTTTTTCCCAGTCAGGTATACCATCATCTACAAATCCAAAAGGTGCCATATCTTGTTCTATTAATTTTTCTTGCTCTTCATATAATTGTTGTCTAGCATTTGTATTAGTCAATTCTTTAAAAAAGGCTTGATTAGATAACCAACCAAATAATACAAGACAAGTCATTAAATCATCATTACATCCGTCTTCAGCTTTCCAAGAATTACCTCTACGAGAAAATGTTGACATTTCTTCTATGATATTAAAATCATTAATGATTACTTTATCACCTTCAATTAATGTTTTGATATTAGAACAACCAATTTTTTTAATTTGTTTTGTCATACGGACACCAAAACCACTTCCTCTTCCACTATATCCTGCACCTAAAATCTGTCCTGCTCGTCCTCTTTGTGTAGTCATTAATAGATTAGCATACTCTAATTCATAATTTAAAGCTTCACCTATTTGCTGTCCTATATCATTTGTTTCAACAAGTATTTCTGCTTTGTTATATCCTGTACAAGCTTTAGATATTATATGTGGAAATAAAATAGGCTTAACTTCATTACTTTTATATTTTGCTACAATTTTGTAAGGCATTTGTGTTACATCAAAAATTAAAAATGCTGAATAATCTCTCTCCACTCCTCTTGCTACATCAACTGTACAAACATAATTTCTACCATTTACAGGACTTTCAAACACATCTAAACCACCACTTGAAGTTATTGGTGTCATATAAGGAGTTGCTTTAATTTTAATTGGTGAAATTAATGTATCAACACTACCTAAAAATTCACACTCAAACTCTTGTTGGAATTGTTCTTTAGATGTATTTCTTATAGTCATTTCTTTCCAAGCTTCATCTCTTCCTGGAACTTCCGACCAATGCACCTCAATAGGAACATAATCATTTTTACCAGTTTCAGAATCCATCCACAATTTATAAAACTGATTCATACCGTGTGGGGTTGATACAATAACAACCTTTGAAGTTTTACCAGATGTAATAGTAGGGTAAACGGAACTAAAAAACATTTCAGCAATGTTAGCAGGTACGAAAGCAAACTCATCAAGAAATATTATATTATATGTACCTCCTCTTATTGCACTTGAAGATGTAGCAGCAGCAATAATTTGAGATTTATTTTCTAATTCAATACTACCTTTATTCCAATTGATTACACCTTGCTGTAACCATTTAGGTAAATTTTCATATGCAAGTTGTAGTCTTCCTAATATATCTCTAGCAGTTGAAGATTTATTAGCAAGAATTGCTATGTTTGAATTTGGATTAAATATTGCAAAGTGTAAAAGGTATGCAATTGTTGTAGTAGATTTACCTGATTGTCTAGGTAGTTTTGCAATCGTAAAACGATTATTATGTATTGTTCTTACTATCTTTTTTTGGAAAGGATATAAATTAAAATCTATAAGACCTTCGTCAAGAGAAACTATTTTAAACCATTTCTCCATAAAATATATTGGGTCTTTAGCACATCTATCAAATTCTTCAATTTCTTCTTTAGTAAATTCAACTGCCGTATTTACTTTCTTTAAATTTGGATTTCCTAAATATGCGTCTGTTACACTCATTGTTTTACCTCTCCTGGTATATATTTATCCACAATATATCCCATCCAACCAGTTATGATATATTTTTCGTGGAGCTTGGTAGTTTGGCCACTATGCGTATGAGTAAAATCTGGTGGCCAAATAAGCGTTAATCCTTTTTTAGCAGGAGTTGTTAAATTCTGATATTTAAAATGTGTACCACCTTCAGGAACATCATTTAAATAAGTCATCCAAACCAGGCAACGATTATTTTGTAAGCAACTTCTTTCGTGGTGCTCAGAAAAATAACCTCCTCCTGGCGAATAATATTGTATAATTGCTCCTTCAACCATTCCAAATGGCTTAATTCCTTTAAGCTCAGGATATTTATTTTCGTATAGACTAATAACTTCTTTCAATTGTTTTGTATATTTTACAAAACTTTCACCAGTAAAATTTTCATCTATACCTAGGTCTATAGAATCTTTTTTAGTAAGGTCAACATTGTAAGGACTACCTACAACTCCTGGCTTTTGATGTTCTTTTTGTGATTTAAATAAGGTTATAAGGTCATCACAAATTTTAGGATCAATATACCAACCTCCGATAAAACTATTAAATGGTAAATTATGTTCTTTTAATTCACTCATTAATTATCACTCCTTCTATATGAGTATAGCCTAATTGTTTAGCTGCCTGTACTCTTTGACTACCTTTATATACACTATATAGTTTCTCTTTATATGGTGTTTTTGCAACACCATATCTAGGTATTTTTGATATAGTATGTTTCTGTACTTCTATTGGGATTTGTAATTCTTCACCATCTAATAATTCTTTTAATGGTGGCATTGATTTGATATAAGTCAAATCTTCTAAAGATATATTAATCTTTTTTAGGTTCTTTTGTTTCGCTTTTAACAGTTTCATTTTCACGTTTTTTATTTAACATTTTTTGTAATTCAGCAGTTGAACCTACGAACAAAGCATTTTTAATATTCGCACTTGTTCTTCCAGGTAAATCTTTTAAATCTTTTAATTTCTTTTGTAAGTCTTGTAGTTTATCTACCGTATCTCCAACTTGTCCAATTAACTGACCAACAACTTCATATGCTCTAGGGTGTTGTCCTTCTTTTGCAATATCTAATATTCCTTGTATTGCTTCTTGTCCCTTTTCTATTAAATTGTAATAGTTTTCTCTACTGTAATCAGAATCTTTAT
>Ga0310123_10000094_pt1 | contig 73503 bp, 70 predicted proteins | sample CB6_AW_1057_MG_FD_203505 | JGI IMG/M metagenome (GOLD analysis project Ga0310123, IMG submission 203505) | Marine microbial communities from Western Arctic Ocean, Canada - CB6_AW_1057 | ecosystem: Environmental > Aquatic > Marine > Oceanic | place: Canada: Western Arctic Ocean | collected...
CACCGTTTCCCGCACTATCTGACACGCGAGCAAAACCCTGGTGAGTTGATCCGGTTGACGGCGCTGCAGGTCAATCTATTGGCGCACCTGTCCAGCTGGAATGTGGTGCAGAATCGAGACACGCTGGCCGACTGTTTGGGGGCCGGGGAAGTTGGCGACCCCGGGGCGCCGTAGGTTAGGCTATAGCGGATACCATGGCAGGTAGCTCCACGCCGTACAGCTCGGACCGGGCCGAATCTCTCGACCTCTTGCGTCATGTGCGAGGCCGACGTCGTAGCGGGCGCGCCTTGATTCTGCTCGTGACGGTCCTGCTAGTGGGAAATGCGTTGATTGGTGAGCGGGGTCTGGTCGCTCTCTTGCGAGCGCAGCGGGAATCAGCGATTGTCTCCAAGGTCATCGATGCACTTCGAATCGAGAACGCCGAATTGCGGGAGCATGTCCGCGAGTTGCGTGAAGAACCAGGCGTAATCGAAGAGCTCGCTCGTGGCGAGCTCGGGTTGATTGAGGACGGCGAACTTATCTTTATCGTGGCCGACGTGGCCGATGACTATCGGCGTGGTGTCGCGCGCGTGGAGACAGACGAGGTAGACGATGACTGACCTTGACCAACGCATGCGTCGAGTGCGGATAGCGCTACTCTTACTAGGCATTCCTTTCTTGGTCGCGCTCACAGCGCGCGCGTTTCAAGCGGAGTTGTTGCAGCAGTTTCCGGTCGTGCGCCCTGATGCGTTCGACATCGCGTCGATGGTGACCGGCGGTCTCGTAGTGCTGGTGGTGATCGTCGGCTGGTTTGGCGACCGCCAGACCTCGCGGAAGCAAGAGCGACGACTGCTCGAGCAGGCGAACGAGCTGGCCCTCCAGCGTCAAAGGCTCGAAGCCCGAGACAAGCAGCACGGCTTGGAGCTGAGTCTCAAGGATAAGCAGATCGAGAAAGAGGTCGCCATCCGCGAGGAGCGCGGGAAGTACTTCGAGTTCCAACAAAGCCGCAACACACGTGATGCGGGGGTTCCTGCTCCCTCTGGTAGCGAGGACGGCACAGCCACCGCGGCGGCCCGTCGTGGCCCGCCTCCAGCGTTGAGCCGCTCGCGCCGCACTCTCGTCGAAGCCGACGCCGATACGACGCAGACCGACTAGCTGTCGACGTTACGCCAAAACGAAATTTCACTAAAGTTCTCACTTCGGCCAACCGATAAAACTTGCGTACGCCTGTTCGCGGCGACGTAGATACTTATGGGAGGTCGAATCATGTCAAGCGGTAAAGTCGGCGATCCGGTCATTCACGCTGAGACGGGCGCGCCGGCCGGCGCGACGTATATCCTGCATCCGCGTCGGTCGTTTGGAGCGAGGCTGGGGCGCTTCTTTTCTCGCCTGTTTGTTCTCAGCTTTGTTGCCGTGGCGGGGTTTGGAGGCGGATACGCATTCAACGAACGCGAAGGACTTCTGGCGCGGCAAGACTTGCTGGCGACGATCTCGACGCTCGAGAAGCAAGTCTTGCAGGCGGAGACAATACGCGAGGCTCGTGATGCCTATAGCATGACGATTGAAGTGGACATGGCACCGGTGATGGCCGAGTTGCGGCTCGAGCTGGCCAAGGTGGCGCAAGCTCGCGTCGCTGCGGCATCCGGACGTCTTGCGTCCGCACTCGTTCACGATGGCGAGTCGGCCGTGGACGCAAAGCCTGGATCCCTGGGAAAGCCGCTGGGGTTCGACCTCCGGGAGTTGCCAACCACCCACGGGTCCATTCCGCCGGCGCAAGAGTCGCGGCAGTCGGCGCCCCCCGTAATCGGAAGTCTTCGGGTGTATCCGGACGACGTGGCCAGCACCGGTCCAGCAGCGACCGCTAGGCTGACGGTGGAGGACGATGTGACGATTCCTCAACAGGCCGAGAACTCTCTACCAATCCGCTAGTCGCGTCTGTGGGGTCAAGCTGCGGACGCGGTTGCCGTCCTCGGCTTGACCTCTCGGTCGCACCCACCGGTCACCAACGCCGCACACGCCAGCCCGACGACGACTCCCGCGAAGAGATCCAGCGGGTAGTGCACTCCCAGATAGACCCGAGAGAGGGTGACGAGCGCCGCAAGCACCCAGCACCACCGGTATCGCCCGCGGCGAGTGATGGAATAAGCGCCGGCCGCGGCTCCGGCGGCGTGTCCGGACGGAAATGAGTCGGATTCGGGGGCCCGGACCGCCAAGATCTCCATCCCGTCAAATGCGACCGCTGGACGCTCGCGTCCAATCAGCGGTTTGAGCATTCCACTCACGACACAGCCGGTGAGAACGAGGGCCGCCGCAGCGCGGAATCCGGCCGCGGGGTTACTCTTGAGTACGATGAGGGCCGCGAGAAGAAACCAGATGGCGGCGGCGGTGCCCGCCGTGGTGGCGGCTTGCATAATCCCCGTGAGCCAACCAGGGTGCGCCAGCGAGTGTAGCCAAAGGAACAGCGACGTATCGAGGCCGAGAATCCAATCAAGCACAGAACTCGCGTGTTTCGCTGACACGGCTGCGGCAAGGATGGAACGCTGATGTGGTCCCGGGGCTACGCTGAGGCCGTTGCGCGACCTTTCTTGGAAATGTCCGCAGACGCGTTCTTTGCGTCCTCTTGGCCCGCACCCGCTTGGTCCGCACTCGCGTCCTGGTCCGTGTCGCCGCGTGGCGAGGAAAGCGCGACCAACCCCAGTGCTTCACGGACTCGCTGTTCGATCGTGGCGAAGAGCTCTGGCTTTTCTTTAAGGAGTCGCTTGGCGTTCTCTCTTCCTTGTCCGAGCCGCTCACCGCGATAGGAGAACCAGGTGCCGCTCTTCTCGACAATGTCGCGATTGACAGCGAGGTCGAGCAGGTCTCCTTCTCGAGAGATCCCCTCTCCATACATGATGTCGAACTCTGCCTCGCGGAACGGTGGCGCCAACTTATTCTTGACGACCTTGACGCGGGTGCGACCACCGACGACGCGGTCGGCATCCTTGATAGCTCCGATTCGACGAATGTCGATTCGGATTGACGCATAGAACTTCAAGGCCCGCCCGCCGGTTGTCGTCTCGGGGCTCCCAAACATCACGCCGATCTTCTCTCGAAGCTGGTTGATAAAGACCAAACAGGTGTTCGATTTGGCGACGACACCCGTGAGCTTTCTCAGCGCCTGAGACATCAGACGGGCTTGGAGGCCTACCTGCGCGTCGCCCATGTCGCCCTCGATCTCCGTGCGGGGCACGAGAGCCGCGACGGAATCGACAACAACCACATCGACCCCACCCGACCTGACCAGGACTTCGACAATTTCCAGCGCTTGCTCTCCGTGGTCCGGCTGAGAAACAAGCAGATTGTCGAGGTCGACCCCCAATGCCTTGGCATAGGTCGCGTCGAGGGCATGTTCGGCATCGACAAAAGCCGCGTTCCCACCGACGCGCTGTGCCTCAGCAATCACCTGGAGCGCCAGCGTCGTTTTACCTGAGGCCTCTGGTCCGTAAATTTCCACTACTCGACCTCGTGGTACACCGCCGATACCGAGCGCGTAGTCGATACTGATCGAGCCCGTGGAGATACTGGGGTGGGTGACGGCATGCTTTTGCCCGAGCCGCATGATGGAGCCCTTACCGAACTGCTTTTCGATCTGACCGACGGCGATATCGACCGCCTTGGTACGCTCGCGCTCAGCGCGATCTGTGGTGGCCATGCGTGCGCTCCGGGTGGATAGGGGATTCACTAGAGATCGCCGTATATTCTAGAATCGTACCTGGTTGTTGTCAAGCGAAAGCGTGAGTTTCGTATCTTGTATTCCTATATATATCAGTAGTTTAGATGGTGTTGGACTTTCGCCTATCATCGCCGTCTTGTAGATTCTGCTTACCTTGCGCCGCTGGACGGTGCGATTCTTGAGACGCGCGTGGCTCGCTCCACTACAATGGCTTGTTTCTCTGATACAGAGAGCTTGTGGCTGTGCGTTGGCCGGTCGCCGTTTTTCTTACCGATGCCAGAGGGGGATGACGTGAAGATACGCCGTTGGGCGCTAGTCGTGACGTTGGTTGCCCAGATGGTCGGTGCCGCCGGCCTCGTAGGTATCGCGTGGGCTGGGCAGGCCGTCGAACGTGTCCAGACCAGTGTCGAGAGTGTCCAGACAACGGAGGAGCGGGACACGGACCTGCACCTCGAGATCGAGCCGTCGCGTTTGACGCTTCAGGTCGGTGACACCCACACCCTCACCGCAACCGTTCGAAACGGCGAGGGGGAGGTTGTGGAGGATGTGACCGTCGTCTACTATTCGCTGTCCCGTCGCAACGTCGCCGTGACCCGCGAGGGTGTGGTCGAGGCATTCCGGCCAGGTGACTTCGCCCTGGTGGCGCTGATTCCAGCGGATTCCAGCGACAGCAGCCGCCGGCCCGAAGCCGCGACCCGCCTGGAGATTCCGGTCATCGTTCCGCAGCCGCCCATTGCCGAGGTGAGATTTCTGGACGTGCCTCCCAAGTTTTACGTGGGCACACGACCACGACTCAAGTTTGAGGCCGTCGACACGCTTGGGGTGTTGCGGTCGGACGTCGAGGCGACCTATCGCTCCTCGGACAACCTCGTGGCGGATGTGGACGGCTATGGATACCTTGGGCTCCATCGTGCCGGTCAGGCCGAGATCAGTGTCGCCGTGGGCGGGCAGGCCGACGTGGTGACGAGCCTGTTTATCGAGGTCGAGTCGAACCCGACGACCGCCCTCGAGTTGCACAGCAGCGCGACCGCGGCTCGCACCGGAGACGTGGTGCGCTTTACAGCCATCGCAAAGGATGCGCGAGGACTTTCTGTCCGGGGTGTGCCTATCCAGTTCGCGGTGGCTGGTGAGACCGCGCCAACGATCATCGCGGCGGGGGCGGCGGCGCATATCGCCGCCGACGGGCGGTTCGTCGCGGAGCGGTCAGGCGTCTTCACCGTGGTGGCCACATCGGGTACGCACTCGGCCGTCAGCACGCTCGCCGTGGCGCCCCGCGACGTCCGTCGCGATGTCGAAGTGCTGGGACGAGGTAAGATTCTCGACCGCCACACTTCGGACCTGTGGGTGTGGGAGGGGACCGACAGCCGAGACTACGCCATCACTGGGACCTGGGGGTCGGACGGTCGCTCGTACATCTGGGATGTGACCGACCCAGCGGATATCGTCAAGATTCGCGAGGTCCAGGTGGACGCGCGTACGATTAATGACGTCAAGGTGTCGGAAGATGGCGACATTGCCGTCATCAGTCGTGAGGGTGCGTCCAATCGTCAGAACGGGATCGTGGTGCTCGGGGTCGGCAATCCGCGCGAGGGGGTGCCCGTCTTGTCGGAGTTTACGGACCAACTGACTGGCGGTGTGCACAACATCTTTATCTCTGAAGACCACGTGTTCGCATTGGGCGCCAGTCGTCGTTACGACGTCATCAGTATCAAGGACCCGCGCAATCCGGCTCGGGTGGGACGATTTGAGCTCGAGACGCCAGGGCACAGCATCCACGACGTGTGGGTGAGCGACGGAATCGCATTCTCCTCGAACTGGAGCGATGGTGTCGTCGCCGTCGATGTCGGGGGTGGGGGACGAGGCGGCACGCCCGAGAATCCGGTCGAGCTCGGACGCTATACGTATCCAAGTGGCTGGAACCACGCCGCGTTTCCGTATCGGAGCCAATCTACCGGGACGTTCTATCTGTTTGCCGCCGACGAGGCGTTTCCCTACGGCGGATTCAACGGTCAACAGGGGTCGACCCCCTCGCGCGCCGCAGGATGGGTGCATGTGATCGACTGGAGTGATTGGGACAACCCCCAGGAAGTGGCGCGCTACCAGGTGCCTGAGGCGGGGACCCACAATCTGTGGGTGGAAGACGACGTCATGTATGTCGCCTTTTACAACGGCGGGCTCCGCGTGGTTGATGTGTCCGGAGAGTTGGCGGGAGATCTCTACCGGCAGGGACGCGAAATCGCCATGTTCGTCCCGCATGACCCCGAAGGTTTCATCGCGAATGCGCCCTTCGTGTGGGGGCCGCAACCCTACAAGGGCAGCATCTTCTTTAGCGATTGGAATACTGGCTTGTGGGCCGTCCGCTTGCAGCCTCGCGAGGGGGCAGCGCCACGTCCGGGCGAACCCCAGTAGAGGAGTCAAGTTGACACGCACTGCAGTGGTCCTCGTCTCGCTGCTGTTTGGAGTTGGGGCCTCGTTCGGCCTGGCCGGCGCCCAGTCGGCTACCGGACCCCAGGCGGTCTACTACGTCTACGTTTGCGCCGAGTCAGAGGACGAAGTCGCGATCGTGCGTTTTGGTCCGGACGGTCTCGAGCTTGCGAAGACCATCCCGGTCGGAGGTTTACCGGCGGAGACCGAGGGTCCGCACGGGATCACCGTCGCCCCGGATGGACGTCACTGGTATGTCTCGATCGCGCACGGGTTTCCTTTTGGCAGCGTCCACAAGTACGAGACAGAGACCGACCTGTGGATTGGCGACGTCACGCTCGGGATGTTCCCGGCCACAATCGACGTGTCGGCAGCAACTGGATTGCTTTACGCTGTGAATTTTGACCTGCACGGACCCATGGCGCCGAGTACCGTCTCCGTTGTCGACACGGACACCATGATCGAGGTTGAGCGTGTGGCCACCGGCATCATGCCGCATGGGTCGCGGCTGAGCCGCGATGGCTTGACGCACTATTCAGTCACGATGATGGGGGACCAGGTCGTCGAGCTCGATGGTCTCAGTTTCGAGGTGAGTCGGACGCTGTCGTTGCCCGGTCCGCTACGGGAGGATGCCGCTGCTGACGACCATGCGGGTCTCAGACAGCATGCGCGCGGGCACGCTCAACCAACATGGGTCACGCCCACTGACAGAATGCTCTACGTGACCGGCAGCGCCGTAGATAAAATCTTCGAGATCGATATCGACGAGTGGCGCGTGACCCGCACGTTCGACACGGGGCCAGGACCCTATAATCTCGACGTGTCGACCGATCGGTCAACACTGGTCGTGACCTACAAGAAAGGCGCCGCGGTCGGTTTTTGGGATCTTGGAACAGGCACGGAGCGTGCTCGTGTCACAACGAGTCGGACCATTCCGCACGGCGTCGCGGTGACTCCAGATGGCGAATACGCGTTTGTGACACTGGAGGGCGTCGGGAGCGAGCCGGGAACCGTCGAGGTGTATGCGATGGCGACCGGCGAACGGCTGGGTGCGGTGGATATCGGCAAGCAAGCCGGCGGGATCGCTTATTGGAAAACGGTGCGTCCCTGATTCTGAGTCGTGAACCCAAGGAAAGCACACAAGAATGAAACTCGGATCATTTTCAGTCAGTCTTGCCGTCAAAGACATCGCCGCATCGCGGGCCTTCTACGAAAAGCTGGGATTCGAACAGGTCGGCGGCGACCCAACCCAGAACTGGCTGATCCTACGTAACGGCGAGACGACGATCGGCGTGTTTTAGGGGATGTTCGAGCGCAACATCCTTATTTTCAACCCAGGCTGGATCTCCCAGGCGGAAACCCTCGAAGAGTTCGAAGAAGTGCGGGACATCCAGAAACGTCTCAAAGCGAGCGGACTGGCCCTCACCACCGAGGCTGACGAGTCGACCAGCGGCCCTGCCAGCCTGACGCTGGTTGACCCCGATGGAAACCAGATTCTCGTCGACCAACACGTCGGGTAAGAGACATGCGCCAGGTCAGACGCGCTCGACCGCGAGCGCCACGCCGTTTCCGCCCCCGAGACAGAGTGTCGCGACCCCGCGGGTGAGGCCTCGGTTCTGGAGCGCATACAGCAAGGTGGCCAGCACCCGCGCCCCGCTCGAGCCAACGGCATGACCGAGTGCGACGGCGCCGCCGTTGACATTGACCTTGGCCGGGTCGGCTCCTAGCTCGCGGATGACGGCCACGGACTGCGCGGAGAATGCTTCATTGAGCTCGATGAGGTCGACGTCATCAAGCGTCCATCCGACCTTGGTGAGAAGCTTTTGCACCGCCTGTACCGGGGTCATCAGGATCCATTTTGGTGACAGGCCACTGACAGCCTGCCCTACGATCCGGGCGATGGGGGTCACGCCGAGCGCACTCGCTCGCTCTGCGGCCATGACGACAACTGCGGCCGCGCCGTCGTTGACACCGGGCGCGTTACCCGCGGTTACCGTTCCACCTTTCTTGAACGCCGGTCGGAGCCGGGCGAGGGCCTCCGCCGTGCTGTCTGGGCGAACGCCCTCGTCGTGCTCGAAACGGATTGGGTCGCCTTTTCGTTGCGGGACCTCGACCGGGAGGATCTCGGCGTCGAACGCACCGGCTCGGATAGCGGCGGCCGCCTTCTGGTGACTGCCCGCGGCAAACGCGTCTTGGTCTTCACGGGTTACCCCGTATTTGTCGACGACGGCTTCGCACGCGAGACCCATCGACCAGTTTTCGAGTGAGCACCACAGGCCGTCGTGCATCATCGAATCGAGCAGCTCGGCATTACCCATCCGTACGCCCTCGCGGGCGTTTGGCAGGAGGTGCGGGCAGTTGCTCATCGACTCCATGCCGCCCGCGACGGCCACGTCGATGTCGCCGGTCGCTATGCCCTGCGCCGCCAGCATGACGGCTTTGAGACCTGATCCGCACACTTTATTAATCGTCAGGGCCGCGGTGTGATCGGGGAGTCCTCCCGCGATCGCCGCTTGGCGGGCCGGTGCCTGACCCAGTCCCGCCGAGACGACATTGCCCATGATGCACTCGTCGACGATAGCGGGATCGATACCTGCCCGGCTGACGGATTCGCGGATTACGCGTGCCCCCAGATCTGTCGCCGGGAGGCTCCTGAGCGCACCGAGGAATTTCCCGGTGGGCAATCGCACCGCGCTGGCAATAACCGCGTCTCTCATCAGGACGTCCTTTTCTCCGTGACCAAGATTCGCCGCACGGCACCCGAGCCCAGCAGCTCGACCAGACGCCGCTCAATCGTGTGAGCGGACCGCTGGACTTCGCGGCGCCAGGGCCCCGTCTCGGTTGTCACGTGCAGCGTACCGGCTCCGTCGAGCTTGACAGCGGTAGCCCGGGCGATCGCCGCGCCGACGACCGTTACCCACGCAAACCGAACCTTGGCGGCGCTCAACGGCTGTCGCTGGAGCATTTCGGCGACCGCGCGCGCAGCCACTTCCCGGGTATGAATCATCGAGCGAGTTTCTGTATCCTCTGGCGTATCGAGGCATCAGTTTATCACTCGGATTATCACGCGCCGTTTTTGTTTGTACTGGCGTCGTCGTCGCCTCGACGCCGCGACTTACTGGCTGATGCCGGCTTTGCAGTCGAGGTGATTCCGGCACGTCTGGACGAGACACGTCTGCCTCTAGAGCCGCCCCGGGACTACGTACGACGCTTGGCGTTAGGAAAGGCCACGGCGGTGGCTGAGACACTCACAGACGACGCGGCGATCGTGCTCGGCGCCGACACGGTGGTGGTGGTCGATGGCGACGTCTTGGGCAAGCCTCAGGACGAGCGTCACGCGGCGACGATGTTACGGCGCTTGTCAGGGCGAGAGCATGACGTCTTGACGGGGGTGGCGTTGGTGTGCCGGGCGACTCGCTCGATTGCCGTCGAGACGAGCCACGTGACATTTGTCGACCTCGACCAAGCGATGATCGACTGGTATGTCGCTCTCGGCGAGAGCCTCGACAAGGCCGGTGGGTATGGCATTCAAGGCGGCGCCTCGCGATTTATCGAGCGGATCCAGGGGTCTTACACCAATGTTGTAGGGCTGCCGGTGAGCCGGGTCGACCGTCTCCTGCGAGATATGACGGCGACGATGAAATCTTGAATGGGTCGGAATATGACTAGAGAGCACCTAAGTTGCTTAAATATTTGGTCTTAGGGGCAGCCGGCGACGTGGTTGCGGATTGACTGTTCGACCGGCTGGCGATATCCTTTCAGACCAGCTGGCTAGGACGTTCGATTCACGAGGAGAGGGGCAGTCTCATGTCTCAAGGTGTCAAGATCTTGCTCACGACAGGTGTTCTTATTACCGCGTTCACCGGACTCATGTGGACGTCGATGAAGGACGCCGCCGCGTACTACAAACATGTTGACGAGGTGATGGTAGAGCCTGAGGTGTGGGCCGGAAAGCGTCTCCAGGTGCATGGCTACGCATCGAATATCTCGTGGAAGCCCAGCACGATGGATTACCGTTTCGAGATCGAGAACAACGGTTATACGGTTCTCGCCGAATATACCGGCGTGGTACCGGACACATTTAAGGAAGCGTCCGAGGTCGTCGTCTCTGGACGACTCGAAGGTCACAAACTCGTCGTCGAGTCGAACGGGATCATGGCGAAATGTCCTTCAAAGTATGAGGCCAAGCCGACGCTTGGTGCCGTCGTCGACGGGGCCCCCGCGCCGTTGGAGCCCCTCGGAGTCAGTAACTAGAGGCAGCAGCACCAGCACGAGTGCCGTAGTACACACGCCGCCACGAACAGGGAAACGAAGACGCCGCACACGGTGCGCGTCGCCCGGCGTCCAACCGCTGCGACAAACGAGTCGCACGGGAGACGGGATGACGGTTATGACTGCCACAACCTGAGGATCTCGACGATATGGCTACTCTCGGCTCCTACACGCTGCTCGCCGCGTTCGTCGTGTGCGCGTATGCCATCGCCGTATCGGTGGCCGGCGCTCGGCGCCGTTCGCTCCGGATGGTCGAGAGCGGAGTCGGCGCGTTTTACGTCGTCACCGCGTTGATGACGCTCGCCTCGTCCATCATCATCCACGCGTTTGTCACCCAGAACTACAGCATTCGGTATGTTGACCGCTACTCCGATTCGGTGCAGCCGCTGTTTTACAAGATCACCTCGTATTGGGGGGGGCTGGACGGCTCCATCATGTTCTGGGTCTTTCTGCTGTCGGTCTTTGGAGCGATCGCGGTCAAGACCAACCGAGAACGGCAGCGCGAGCTGATCCCATACGTGGTGGCGGTCATCGGGTGTGTGCAGCTGTTTTTCTTGTTTGTGATGGTCGTCCACAAGGACCCGTTTGCGCTGTACTTGACAGAAGCTCCCGTCGACGGTCGCGGGCTGAATCCGTTGCTTCAAAACCCATATATGGCCATCCACCCGCCCTCGCTCTATACGGGCTTTGTCGGGATGACCATTCCGTTTGCCTTCGGGATGGCCGCGTTGATCACCGGCTATCTCGACGACTCCTGGCTACGGGCCGTCCGACGGTGGACGATGTTCTCCTGGCTGTTTCTGTCGCTTGGTCTCACGCTCGGCATGATCTGGGCGTATGAGGAACTAGCCTGGGGCGGCTTTTGGGGATGGGACCCGGTCGAGAACGCCGGCGCGTTGCCGTGGTTTACGTCAACGGCGTTTTTGCATTCGGTCATGGTGCAAGAGCGTCGCAGCATGCTTCGGGTGTGGAACGTCACGCTTGTGATCCTGACGTTCTTCTTGACCATATTTGGCACGTTCATGACCCGGAGCGGCATCGTGCAGTCGGTCCACGCGTTTGGCGAGGACAAAGAACTGACGGTGTTGTTCTCAATCTTTATGGTCGTCTTGCTCGTGTTTAGCTTTGGCTGGGTGATCTACCGGCTGCCGTTGTTGCGGGCGCGAAACGAGCTGGAATCATGGGTCTCCCGCGAAGGCGCGTTCATCATGAACAACTGGATCTTGTTGTTCTCCGCGTTCTTTATCCTGTTCGCGACGATGTTTCCCACGATCAGTGAGGCCGTGACTGGGCAGCGGATCACGGTGGGACCGCCGTTCTTCAATACCTGGATGATTCCGATCGGACTCATCCTGCTGCTCCTGACAGGGATCGGTCCATTGCTGGCATGGCGTCGGTCGACGCTGGGTAACTTGCTCTATCAATTTGCCTGGCCGGTCGGTCTGGCGGTAGCGACCGCGGCGGGTCTCTATGCGACGGGGTTCCGCGTGTGGGTATCGGGACTCTGTTTTGCCCTATGCGCCATGGTGCTGGGCACGATTAGTCAAGAGTTCTTTCGCGGGGCGAACGTGCGAAAGGACGCGACGGGGACAGATTTTTTCACTGCACTGGTCGGTCTGGTGATGCGCTCTCGGCGTCGGTATGGTGGCTACACCATCCATGTCGGGATTGTTCTGATGTTTCTTGGATTTGCTGGCGCTGGCTACAAGATTGAGCACCAGGCGGTAATGAATCCAGGCGATGTGGCCGAGGTCGGCCGGTTTACCGTGCGGCACGACCGCGTGAGTGAAACGGACGATGGTCGGAAGCAGATGATCACGGCTCACGTGAGTATCACGAAAGACGGGAAGCCGGCGGGTGAGCTTTTTCCGGCCCGATGGTTTTTCCGAAAACACGAGTCCGAGCCGACCACCGAGGTCGCCATGCGTCGCTCCGTATCGGAAGACCTCTACATCACCCTGGTCAATTACACGGTCGCGGACCAGTCGGTTTCCCTCGAGATTACCGTCAATCCACTCGTGAACTGGATTTGGTTTGGTTTTGCCATCATGGCGCTGGGCACCGGAGTGGCCTTGCTTCCCGAGAGTCAGTTGGCGTTTCTGTCCGCCCGACTGCCGGCGGGTGCAGCGACGACCTCAGTTCTGTTCGTCGCGCTGTTCCTGGGTGGTGTCGGCACGGCGCGCGCTCAATATGCCGTCCCCGGCGGTGCAGAGCTGACTCCGGAGCAGCAGACACTGGAGGCCGAGCTCCAGGAGGAAATCGTCTGTCTGTGCGGCGGGTGTGCTCGTCTTCCGCTTTCGACGTGTACGTGTGGCACCGCGGATGCGACGCGGCTTGAGCTGCACGCGCAGGTCGCGATGGGGAAAGACCGCGACGGGGTGTATCAGCACTTTATCGATTCTCGCGGGAGCCAGGAGTCATTGGGGGCCCCGATTGGGCTGTTCAACCAGCTCTCATGGTTTGTTCCGGTGGCGGCGGGCGGAGGGTTCTTGATTGGCTTGGGCGTCGTGGCCGTGCGCCGGTCTCGGCGTGACACCACCCAGGAAGATTCGCCGGCGGTTCAGACGGAACACCCCGAAGACCGCGTGTTAGAAGACCGCTTGGACGATGAGCTTCGCGATCTCGACTAACTCGACCACATGGCTCGGCCCTCGATTCCGGAATCATGACCGGGACCACTGACGTCCATTCCTTCCGTCCCTGGCATTTGTTCGTTCTGGCCGGTCTTCTAGTCTCGACGGGTGCCGTGCTCATCGTGAGACCGGACGACCCGGCGGTCTTGGTGCTGCTCGTCGCGTCGATCGGGTCAGCCTCCTACGTCGGTTTTACGGTGTATCGGGCATTGTGGCCGCTCGCCGCAGCCGATTTTGAGGAGCGAGCCCAAATTATTGGCGGCCGCACCCGCGCCGCGATGGACCGCGAAAAGACTCACGCGCTGAGGGCCATCAAGGAATTGGAGTTCGACCACGCGATGGGCAAGGTGTCGGACACCGATTTTCAGCAGATGAAGCGGCGACTGCGGACGCAAGCGCTCGGATTGATGAAACAGCTTGATGCCGACATGCCGGATTATCAGGACCAGATTTCCAAAGAGCTCGCCGCCCGTCTCCAGATTGCGCTGAAGGATTTGGCTCCCTTTCGAAGAGACGACGACCACTCGACTCCGACCGGCACTCACGACGCGTCGGGGCACTCCGACAGCGCGGATGCGGAGAGCCCCGACATCGTTAGCTCCAATATCGACGGCACGGATGCGGACGACGGCAGCCAGCTGGTTTGCACTGCCTGCGACACCATCAACGAGAGCGATGCGCGATTCTGCAAGTCATGTGGCGCTGGGTTGGAGATTCCCGCATGACGCGTTTCCGGTCTTTCCGGTCTTTCCCGTCTGTCAGAGCGCTGCGAGTGTTGGTGTGGGCCGCGACGGTCGTGATAGCCGGCGCCGTGTCGGTCGTTGCCCAGCCCCCGATCGAGCAGATGTCGGGTATCCCGCTTCCAGACCCGCAGTTGCCAGACGGGACCATTACGGTTCGAGTCGTGCGCGGTTCGGTGACAAACAACGTTACCGGGCAGACCGTCGAGCTGCGTCAGGGCGATACGGCCCTGACAGCCGTCACGGACGAAGAGGGACGCGCGACCTTCTCGACGCTCAGCCCCGGGGCACAGCTCCAAGCATCGACCGTGCTCGATAGTCAGTTTTTGCAGTCACAGCCGTTTCCTGCACCTGGTCGCGGCGGTGTGAGGATCATTCTGGCGGTCGCGGCGGCGGATCCCGATGGAGGTGATATCGCTGCTCCCGCAGTGTCGGGAACGGTCACGTTTGGCGATGATTCCTGGGTTCAGATTGAGCTCGTCGAGGAGGCGGTCGAAGCGTATTTCTTCCTGGATGTCGTCAATCCGTCCGCAGAGGCGGTCGAGCCCAATCCACCGCTCGTGATCGACATGCCCAGCGGAGCCCAAGGAACGACTGTGCTCCGCTCGTCCTCGCCTCGGGCCCTCGCCGACGGACCGCGGGTCGAGCTGACGGGACCGATACCGCCCGGGTCGACACCGCTTCATTTTGCATACATCCTCCCATACTCCGGGGACAGCCTCGTCATCGCGCAAACGCTGCCCGCGGATTTGGCGGCCCTGCTGGTGTCGGTGGAGAAGTGGGGAGACATGGACTTTGTGTCCTCGCAAGTTGAGCGACGTCTGGAGATGCCGAGAGAGGGGCCAGACTCCACTCCATACTTGATGGGCGGCGGAGCGGGGATTCCGGCCGGACGGCCGTTATCAATCGAGCTGGTGGGAATGCCCCATCGAGGAACGATGGGGAGCACCGTGTCGGTCGTGCTGGCGGTGGGTATCTTGGCCCTCGGTGCGTGGGGTGGGCTTGGGTCGGCCCCGCGGGAGGAAACGACCGATCTTCGTCGCAAACTAGAAACGAAGCGCGAGAGATTATTCGCGGACCTCGTCAAGGTGGAACGCCAGTATCGGGCGGGCAAGGTCGGCTCTACAAAATACTCGTCGCGTCGGGTCGAGTTGGTACTCGCATTGGAAAAGGTCTATCGCGAGATCGATCAGCAGTTGACCTCGGTGCTTTTGAGCTCGGCCGTGGGGGCCATGGGAGCACTGCCGATCGAGCGCCCCGAATCCGGCTAAGACCCTAACCCACCGAGCGACCCGACCTCCACTGTGGATTTTGACCGGCTCGTTGTCACGGACCTTTCGCGTCGATACGGACGTCGGTCTGCCTTGCGGCGGGTGTCGCTGACCATCGAGGCTGGACAGCTGGTGGGGCTTCTCGGGCCCAATGGCGCTGGGAAGTCAACGCTTCTGGGCGTTCTCGCAACACTGGCTAATCCGTCTACGGGGTCCGTCACCTACGGTCAGGTGGCGTCTCGGTCAGCCGATGTGGAGCTCCGTCGGTGTATCGGGCTGTTGTCTCACGAGTTGCAGATTTATGCGGAGCTCACGGCGCGAGAGAATCTCGAGTTCTTTGCGCGCCTCTATGGTCTTGACGACCCGGTGGGACGGTCTCAGCGCGCCTTGGAACGAGCGAATCTGGACGCACGGGCTGACGACGTGGTCGAGGGTTTCTCGCGGGGAATGCGGCAACGCTTGGCGCTGGAGCGCACGCTCTTGCACGAGCCTCGTCTGGTGCTTTTGGATGAACCATTCACCGGTCTCGACGAAAGCTCGAGCCTCGCCCTGCGAGAGCGTCTCCGTGACCTCCGCGACGATGGACGTCTTGTGCTCGTGGCGACGCATGATCTCGATGTGGCGGACGGTTTGCTCGACCGAGCGGTGCTTATGAAAGACGGTCGGCTCACGGAGTTCGACCTCGGGGGGGGCACACTACGCGAGCGCTATCGCGCGACGCTCGCCAGCGAAACCCGATGACGCGTTTTTTTCAGGTCGCCTGGTTGGTCATGCGCAAAGATCTGCGGGTCGAATCGCGGAGCTGGGAGATGGTCTCCACCACGCTCTTTTTCGCGGCTTCGACCGTGCTCGTGTTCGCGTTTGCGTTCGTGCGGGCGGGTCGGGCTGTGGACGGCGCCGCCCCGGGTATTCTGTGGATTGCGTTGGCCTTCTCCGGAACGCTGGCTCTTGGTCGCGCATTCGAACGCGAGCGTCATCAGGACGCCCTCCGTGGCCTCCTCATGGCCCCGGTCGAACGGTCGGCCATCTACTGCGGAAAGCTGATGGGGATCGTCCTGCTGATGGGGGCGGCAGAGCTGCTGGTCGTGCTGGCGGTCGCGCTGACGTTTCAAGCCCCGCTCTTGCGACATCCATTCTATTTGACGGCGCTTCTCGCGACCGGCACGGTGGGATTCGCTGCGGTCGGGACGCTCTTCGCCGCGATGCTCTTGCGTACTCAAAGCCGCGGCGTTCTGCTGCCGATCATTCTCTATCCCGTCACCTTTCCGGTGCTCATCGCGGGAGTGGGGGGCACCGTTGCGCTCGTGCAAGCGGATCCAAACCTTGAGCTCGTGCGGTTTTGGGTGGCGCTCTTGTGCTTCTTTGACGCGGTCTTTCTCGTGCTGTCGCTGTGGACATTCGAGCCGGTCATGACAGAATGACGGGGATATGAACAGGTCGATCTCTGACATTTCTCGCGAGGGACGCGGATGAACCAACGAATGTTTGTGGTGGTCGGTGCCGCCGCGGTTCTTATGTTCGCGTTCGCCCCGCTCATGATTGCTTGGGCGCCCTACGAATCCACGATGGGCCTGGTTCAGAAGGTCTTCTATTTTCATGTGCCGGCGTGGTTTGTGATGTTCTTGGCGATCTTTGTGTCCGGAATCGCCAGTGCGGTGCATCTGGCCAAGGACCGACCGGCCGCCGACCGACTGGCGTTGTCCGCCGCCGAGCTGGCGACGCTGTTTGGCGCGATCGGCCTGATCACGGGTCCGCTGTGGGCGCGAAAGTCGTGGGGGGTGTGGTGGCAATGGGACGCGCGCTTGACGATGGCCATCATCCTCGAGCTGATTTTCGTGGCCTATTTGCTGTTGCGGAAATATGGCGGGGCGGGGTCTGACAAGCTGGCCGCCGGACTCGCGTTGTTCGGGATGGCCAACGTTCCGTTTCTGTACATTTCTGTCAACGTGTGGCGGACCATTCACCCAAGAACGAGTGTGGTTCCCACCTTGGGGCCCGGAATGTTCGGAGCCTTTTGGTGGTGTGTCGTGGCGTTTCTCTTATTGTTCGTGGTTGTGGTCGCCGCGCGTACGCGTTTGGAAGAACAGCGGGCGCGGGTCGACGACCTACATCTGGCGTTGGAGGATTACTGACGGATGACGTGGGGAAGGGTCGGAGCACTCGCGATCGTGGTGTTGGCACTCGGGATGGCACTGGGACCGACCGTGGCGGAGGCGGGGCTCCAGCCACAGCCAGCTTTGGATGAATTTGTTCCGATGGATCAGGTGCCGCCGGAAGACCAACTCCCGGCGGCGCCCCTCTTGATCGCCGCCTACTCGCTTGTATGGGTGTGCGTATTTGGCTACCTGTGGTCGATTTGGCGTCGCATGGCGACCGTGGAACGTGAGATCGCCGAGCTTTCTCGTCGTCTGAGCGATCGCTAGTGCACTAGCTTGTTTGTCCTGCGAATAGGAGCACCCAAAGCGAGATCGAGGTCATGAGCGCGGGACACTTTATCTTTATCCCCGCGATGCTGGTGCTCGGGTTGGTCGCCGGCTGGATCTTGGGGTCTCGCGCCGCTGCCGACGCCTACGCTGCCGAATTGGGTCGTCGCGAGGAGCGGGCTGCGCGCCGAGCCAAGGCCGGGCGCGACACGCCCGCATCCAGCGCCGCGTCTCGGTAGCCTGGCGCCTCGAGTGGATGGCGAGCACCGCTGGCGCCCCGTCGTCTTTCTAGAGACCGCGCCTTTCTCCGCGGACACCCCTACCGACCGACGCCGAGGCGTTTGGCGAGACTCTCGGGTAGGCCCGCGTCCACGATCTTTTCCTGCGCGATGTCTACCCGATACGGCACCCGCCGCAGTTCGACACATTGTTCGGCAGTGTCCATCATTCCATAGGCCGCCCGTGGGTCACCATCGCGGGGTTGACCCACGGCCCCAGGATTGATCAAATACCGCCGGCCAGGCTTCAGGACGATGACGGTTGGTTCGGACGACCCCAGCTCAGGCACGACGACCTCGAGCGCCGGTGGAGCGGCCGTGAAGGCAATCGGCACGTGCGTGTGACCAAAAAAACACACCCGTTGGTTCGCGGCCTCGAGCGCCCGGGTGGCGTCGGCCTGATCGAAAACATAGATATCTTCGTCAAACGGCGTGCCGTGACAAATCTCAACCTCGTCAGTTGCCACGGCGGGTCCGATCGGTAAGGTCTTGACGCGCTCCCTGTTCTCTTTCGTGAGCGTCTGCAAGGTCCAGCGAGCTGCTTCGGCAGCGACCTCGTTGAAGTGTTCAGGATCCTCGATGCCAGAGGCGACTTTGTCGTGATTGCCGCGGACGACGACGTCCGGCTTGAGGTCGAAGATTCGGTCGACGACCGCGTTGGGACTGGCGCCGTACCCCACCAGATCGCCCAGCACGAGAAGCCGATCGTAGGTGCTTCGCGGGACCGCGGCGAGGACGGCATCTAAAGCCTCGATGTTTGCGTGGATATCGCTGAGGATAAGCAGCTGCATCGGCGCTTACGACACTTCTAAACGGCCCATGTCACTATCTGCCGCACAAGCTCCGCGACGGGCACAGTGTCGACCTTGAGATGGAGGTTCGCCTCCGCATACGCGGGTCTGCGTCGCTTCCAAAGAGTGTGCATCGTGTCTTCGTCGCCGGCGAGCGGCCGTCGACCATACGAGCGGGTGCGTTGTCTGACGGTCTCGAAGGATACATCAAGCCACACGGACGCGCCGTCTTTGTTTATGAGCGCTCGATTGGTGGCGTCAACGAACGTGCCACCGCCAGTCGCCACGACAGTCTGCCGCACGTGGATCAAGTTCTTTAGCACATTCCGTTCCACGGTCCGGAAATATTCTTCGCCGTGGTCCGCGAAGAGCTCGGCGATGGAGCATTGCTCGTGCGCTTCGACTTGCAGGTCGGTGTCCTCTAGTGTCCAGCCGAGTTCACGGGCCAGCCTCCGGGCGACCGTCGTCTTGCCTGCCCCCATGAAACCGACGAGATAGATCTTGTCCGTTGTCACGACTCTCGGAGCATATCGAGGGTCGAAAAAAAGCCTGGATACGATACGCCAACGACTTCGGATCCCCGGATGGTGGTGGGGCCAGTCGCGCCCAGGGCGGCCACGGCGAACGCCATGGCCATCCGGTGGTCACCTGAGGCATCGACCGTGCCCCCGGTTGGTTGCGTGTCGGCGTCGACTCGGAATCCATCGGGCGATTCGTGCACTCGGGCACCCATCCGGCGGAGGCCGTCAACCAGCACTGAGATCCGGTCGCTTTCTTTGGCGCGGAGCTCGCTTGCGCCGCTGACATCGATTCCGCCGCCGTGAGTCGCCATCGCCGCGAGAGCGGGCAATTCGTCGATGACCGCCGGCACGTCGGCGGCGGTGACGATGACTGGGCGGCGAACGCGATGGGTCACTCGCACCGTGCCCACGGGCTCTCCGGCGTGCTGTCCCGCATCTCGGACCTCTACGTCCGCGCCGGCCAGACGCAACATGTCGATCAGCTTTGTCCGGGTTGGGTTGAGGCCCACATCGGGGATCGTCACCGATGAATGCTCGAGCGCGGCGGCCGCCACCATCCAATAGGCCGCCGACGACAAATCCCCCGGAACCGACACGTTGGTTGCAGTGAGCAACGTGCCACCGGTGACCCCGATAGCCCCCGGTCGGCGGTGCACATCGATGCCAAAGGCTGGCAACGCGCGCTCGGTGTGGTCTCTCGTCGGAGTGGAGATGCCGACCCACGTATCACCGCTGGCGTGAAGCCCGGCCAGAAGCAGCGCGCTCTTGACCTGCGCGCTCGCCACGGTCGGCTCGATCTCGGCACCATGCAGGGCGGTGCCGTCGATGGTGAGCGGGGGACGACCGTCGGTGGTCTCGATCTGCGCTCCCATCACCCGGAGCGGGTCGACGACCCGCCGCATCGGACGTCGGCTGAGCGAGCCGTCACCCGTCATCGTGGAGGAGAAGTTCTGGGCTGCCAGCACACCGGCGAGTAGACGCATCGTCGTGCCAGAGTTGCCTGCGTCAAGCACCGACGACGGCGCGCGGAGACCTCCTAGACCGGCCCCGTCAATGGTGACATTGGTGCTCCCGTCCGCCGCCGGAAAGGGGGCGGGTGTTCGAGCGACGTCGATGCCGAGGGTTTCGAGACAGGAGAGCGTCGATACGCAGTCGGCACCCGGAGCATAGCCCAGAATTGTCGACCGTCCGTTGGCGAGCGCGGCGAGGATCGCATACCGATGGGATATCGATTTGTCGCCGGGAACGCGCACCGTGCCACGGACGTAACGTGTTGGTTCGACGGTGGTTGTCGTCCCTGTCGCTCCGTCCATGGCCGAACTATACAGCAACGTTCTCAGTGAACAGGGGCTGGCGGCCATGACTTGCGCCATCGCTAGCCCGCCAGGTATCGTAGGCGAACGTGTCCCCTCGAGGAAACACGATTCGCCTCGAATTTCCCAGCCATTTCGATATGCTCGACCTCGTCCAGATGGCGAGCGATCACATGGGACGGCTCGGAAAGCTTGACGATGATTCCATGCACTGGATCAGTGTGGCCGTGCGTGAGTCGGTCATTAACGCGATCAAGCACGGCAACAAAGAAGACCAGACAAAACGCGTCAGCGTCGAATTCCGATTCGAGCCGTTTGACGAGCCGGCCCAGCTCGTCGTCCGGATCATCGACCAGGGTGAGGGATTTCATCCTGAAAATGTCGCCGACCCGCTTGATCCCGAGAACCTGCTCAAGTCGAGCGGTCGCGGCATCTTTTTCATGCGAAGCTTTATGGACGAGTTGACCCACCAGCCAGCGACCAACGGCGGCACCGAAGTGAGGATGGTCAAGAAGTTCTCCTGACCGACCCTGTGAATCCTCGAGTGGGTGTGGATGTCTGTTGACCCGGTGTACTTGCAAACGGCGGTCGAGATCGCCTTGCGCGCTGGTGAAATGCAGATTGCTCGCCAAGGTGGCGATCTCCACGTTGCGAAAAAAGGCGTTATCGATCTCGTGACCCAGGTGGACGTCGATGTCGAGATGCTTGGTCGGGCGATCCTGTCCGAGCGATTTCCGACCCATACCATCCTTGCCGAAGAACTGCCTTCGACCCCGGCCGACCGCGACACGGATACGAGATATTGCTGGATCTTCGACCCGATTGACGGGACGGTAAACTATGCGCACGGCATCCCGCTTTTTTGCACGTCGCTTGCGCTGGAGATCGAGGGTCAGGTCGAGGTCGGGGTTGTCTACGACCCGTCGCGACGTGAATTGTTTGTCGCGGAGCGGGGCGATGGAGCGCGACTCAACGGGGCTCCGATTCAGGTCTCCACGTCGACCGACCTGATTGATGCCCTGCTGTGCACGGGGTTTCCCTACGATGTGCACACCCGAATTGACGAGGTCGTCGGATTGTTTGGGGAATTTGTGCGACAGGCCCGCGCCGTACGGCGGCTCGGTTCGGCGGCGCTCGACTTGTGCTACGTCGCGGCGGGTCGGTTTGACGGGTTTTGGGAACGGGGGCTCCAGGCGTGGGATAGCGCAGCAGCGGCGCTGATTGTCGAGGAAGCAGGCGGTCGGGTGACTGGTATGGATGGGCAGGTGTTTGCATCGCATGACGGGCACATCGTCGCGTCGAATGGTCCGCTCCACGACACCCTGCTTTCGGTGATCCGCGAGTTTGACGAGAGACGTGCTCGAAACCGGACGGACTGACCATTCGTCCGGACAAACCGTGGCGTTGTTCTGGGGAATAGGGCCTGTTTTCTCCTGCCGACGCCGTCTTTTTGAGTTGGCATCGATTCTGCTCACCATCATCACGAGGCCGGACGTGCTCGTCTCGCCGCGGTAATGCTGCTGAACAGGGAGGACGCGATGTCTAGGAATGCGATCGTTGTCGCTGCGGTGTTTGTCGGATGGATGGGAAGTCAGTCTGTGTATGCTCAGCAATCCATCGTCGTCAACGCTGGATACTTTTCGCCACGTGGTGTCGACTCTCGGATTGTTGATGATGTTCTGCTCGAGAACCTCAACCAATTCGCGTTTGACTTGAAGGACTTCAGCAACGGCACGGTTGGCGCGGAGTGGCTCGTGGGGCTTGGGAATTACTTTGAAGCCGGTGTCGGAGTGGGTTTCTATCGTCGGACGGTGCCGAGCGTGTATCTCGACTTCGTCGATTCTGACGGTTTCGAGATAGAACAGGATTTCCGGTTGCGGGTCGTGCCCCTGACGGCGACCGTCAGGGTGTTGCCGTTTGGTCGTTTCGCCGCCGTCGAACCGTATCTCGGGGTGGGCGTCGGGGTGTTCAATTGGCGATACACCGAGGTCGGCGATTTCATCGACTTCGATAACGTAGTATTTTTTGACGAGTTCGTCGCTGACGGCACTGATGTCGGAGGCGTGGTGTTTGGGGGCATCCGGATACCGGTTGGCGATTCAGTGAGTGTTGGTGGTGAACTGCGATACCAATACGCGAATGGCCACGTCGGGATCGACCAAGGCTTTCTCAATGAGCGCATCGATCTGAGTGGGCTCTCGACAAGCTTCACACTGCAGGTGAAATTCTGAGGATGCGACACGAGCGCCGGATGGATACGGGACGTGGTCGATAGCCTCGTCTCGTATCCGGCTTTCTATGGCGCGCATCATCACCTGGGTTCAGACGTTTGCCATCGCGATCGGTGGCCCGGGCCTCTTCATCATCGCCTTCCTCGATTCCTCATTCCTCTCTCTCCCGGAGATCAACGATCTACTGGTCATCACAATGGTGATCGAAAACCCGGAGAGGATGCCCTACTACGCGTTGATGGCAACGCTCGGCTCCATCACTGGGTGTTTGGTGCTGTATGTGCTTGGATATCGGGGCGGTCAGGGCGTGCTAGAACGTCGTTTTGGCGGTCCAAAGCTCGATCGTGCCATGGCACTCTCGAAGAAGTATGGCGTGCTCGCGGTGGCCGTGCCGGCCATTCTTCCGCCGCCGGCTCCCTTCAAGGTGTTTGTCCTGTTGGCCGGTGTCGCCAGAGTCCCATGGCTCAAGTTTGCCGTCGCGGTCGGGTTGGGGCGCGGCCTGCGATACTTCGGCGAGGGTTGGCTGGCGGTTCGTTATGGGGACCGCGCGATTGTCCTGCTCGAAGAAAACAGTGTATTCGTGTCCCTCGTTCTTGCCGCCATGGTTTTCGTCGGCGGAATCGCGTTCTTTCTGTGGTCGAGCCGCCGTCGGTCAGACGCCTGATACGCCATACGCAGTCTGACGCCTGACGGAGCGCACCGGTCGGTCCACCCGCGCACTCGGCGTCCGCGTAGAGGCCGGCTGGCACGGCACCTCCCGTGCGCTCAAGACCGGTTGAGTCAGACGGAGGGTTGTATACTCGCACCCGAATGGCGCCTGAGATCTCGGTCATTATCCCTTTATTCAACGAAGCGCCGAATGTTCCCGAACTCTACAAAGAGTTGACGACCGTCCTCGAAGGGCTCGGGCGCGCCTACGAGCTGATCCTGATAGATGATGGCAGCACGGACAACACCTACCAGCTCCTGGCCGATATTCGTGGCGTGGACTCGCGCGTGATTGTGATCCAGTTTCGGCGCAACTTTGGGCAGACGGCCGGTTTTGCGGCCGGCTTCGACCACGCCAGGGGCGAGACCATTGTGACGTCGGACGGTGACTTGCAGAATGATCCCGGCGATATTCCGACGATGCTGAGTAAGCTCGAAGAGGGATACGACATCGTCTGTGGTTGGCGTCGCGACCGGAAGGATCCGTGGTTGAAGCGTCGCGTGCCCTCCACCCTGGCCAACTGGTTGATCTCGGTCACGACCGGCGTGCACCTTCACGACTATGGGTGCTCGCTCAAGGTGTTTCGGGCAGAGATCATCAAGGGGCTCCGGCTGTATGGTGAGATGCACAGATTTATCCCCGCGATCGCGTCGCAACAGGGCGTGCGGATTGCTGAACTCGTGGTCAATCACCGCGCGCGTCGATTCGGCCTGTCGAAGTATGGATTGTCGCGGATCATCCGGGTCGTGTTTGACCTGGTCACAGTCAAGTTTCTGTTGAGCTTTTCGACCCGTCCCCTTCAGATGTTTGGCCCACCGGGGCTGGTCATCGGCCTCGTGGGGCTCGGTATCCTCATTTCCTTGGGTTACGTCCGCCTCTTTGAAGGACAACCGATTGGTGACCGGCCGCTGTTGCTGCTCGCGATCCTCATGTTGTTCACCGGTATCCAATTGGTGACAATTGGGCTGCTCGCCGAGCTCCAGGCCCGCACGTATCACGAGTCTCAAGGGAAGCCGATCTACGTCGTGAGGCACTTGCTCGACGGCTCCAGCCCGACACCCGAAACTCAAGCCCCCGTCGCCAACGTGTAGAGTGCCCGTGGTGTTTCTTGCCTTTGGCGCCCTCGCCGTCGCGGCGTGGCTGCTACCTGCATCCATCCACGTCGTCGGCTGGAAAGGGGCAACGCCCATCCGGATTGCACTGCTTGGGCACTGGTCATCCCTGGCGATGTGGATCGTCGGGGCCGCCGCCGCCGCCGGTGTGGTGGTGGTAGCACTACGACGGCGCTTGCCCGAGCATCTCTCTCTCGTGTCCACGGTGAGCGCGCCGCTGACGCTGCTCTATGGCTGGGTGATTCCGTATATACCGTGGATCGCTGATGGTGTGCCGCTCACGCTGGCGCTGGCGGGGCCACTCCGGTGGGGAGTGGCTGGGATCGCGTTGCTTGGCGCCGCGCTGATGACGTTGAGTGCGAGGAACCCCGCACGGGGGGCGGGGCGGTGTCTTCGGTGGGGACGTTCTCTGTGTCACGGGCTTCTCGCCCGCGCGGAGTCTTTGTCGTCAGCCTCGCTGTCTTTGTCGCGTTGGGATGGGCCGTCAAGTCATCACAGGGCGTCGGCGGCGACGAGCCTCACTACTTGGTCATTGCGCATAGCTTGATGACCGATGGCGATCTACGTATCGAGAACAATTACCAGGATCATCGCTATGACGGGTATTGGTCGGGGCTGCTGCGCCCCATTTCTTGCAGCGGGGCGTCGACAACATCATCTATTCGATTCACGCGCCGGGCCTGCCGGCGTTGTTGGTTCCCTTCTATCGGGTAGGGCAGCAGTATGCGGCGCGGGTCGACGACACGCCGGGACGTTACGCGCTGCATACCGATGACAATGTGTTTGTCGAGGGTCGTGGCTTTTGGGTCCGGGGCGGCCGTTTGGCTGCGCTTCACGTGTTGCCTGCCGGAGCGTCTCGGCTCCGCGTGCGCGTTCGGAACGGCGGGGTGGGAGGACCGGTGGCCGTCGAGCTCGATGGCGAACGAGAGGTCGTCGAGCTGACCGGTGGCGAGGTGCGCGAGTTTTCGACGACTTTGACTGGCGACGAACAGCTCGTGGCTGTGTCGCTATTTCCGGCCAATGGGTTTCGACCGTCGGACGACGGCGTTTCCCCAGACCGTCGGTGGCTTGGCTGCTGGGTAAGCATCGAGCTCGAAGAATGACCTCGTTGACCGCGGCCGGCCTCCACGATAGGATGAGGGGATTGTCCGTTGTGAGATCGTGTCGACCTTACCTCGGAGGTCGTTCCCGCGTCGTCTTGGGGCTGTCGTTCCTGCTTCCGATCCTTCTTGCGGCGTGCGAGGAGGCTCCGCTTCCGCCCACCGCACCTTCGTCGCTGCCCTCTGAACGAGTCCAGGTATTGGCGCTGGCGTGTCCACGCGATGTCGCGCAGCAGTCGCTGGACGGGCGCGCTCTGGACGTCGAGTTTGCGCCGCCCCTGGCGCAGGGCGGTCTCGCGCCAATCGTCACGGAATGTTCCCCCGCGTCGGGGGCGCCGTTCGAGGTGGGCACCCATATGGTGACCTGCAGTGCGCAGGACGGACTTTCCCAGGTCGCCAGTTGCATGTTGTCGGTGACGGTGATCCCGACTCTCAATCTGACGAGGATCCTGGCGTTTGGCGACAGCCTGACCGCGGGTGTGACGGCGTCTCCGGTACAGTCGATCGTTCAGCTCGAACCGAACGAGTCGTATCCAACAAAATTGGCCGCGATGCTGCGGGAGCGATACGCCGGTCAGAACATCCGAGTGGCCAATTCCGGTGTGCCAGGTGAGCGGGCAACCGAGGCGTTGTCTCGGTTCCGGTCCGAGCTGGCGAGAGAACAGCCAGATTTGGTGCTACTGATGGAGGGAACCAACGACCTTGACGCCGTGACCACCGTGGCTGGCGCCGCGGCCGCGCGCAGGATCGAAGACATGGTGCTCGACGCGAAAAGTCGGGGGGTCGATGTGATGTTGGCTACCATTCCACCGCAACGCAGCGTGCGGGCGACAGCGCCGCAGGTTACTCCCTATAACCAGCTCATCCGAGAGATTGCCGCGCGTCGCAACGTGCCGTTGATAGATGTGCATCGCATTGTGGTCCAGGGGCAGTGTTCCAACCTGGGGAACTCTCCGTTGTCGTTCCCGTGTCTCGGAGACGACCATCTCCACCCGACCCGCGAGGGGAACGAGCTGATTGCCATGGGGTTCTTCGAGGAGATCGTGGCGAGATTCGAGAACGGGCCGGGCGGTGCTGGCCCGTTGGGCGGGCCCACCGGACTGGCTCTGCCACCGCTAGGGCCGAGACCGTTTGGCGGCGCCGGTGACGGCGTGCGCGCGATACGGAGAGGGAGATAACCAACCGGTGTCCCGAACGACGCGACTGGTGACCTTGGCCACGCTAGCGGTTGTCCTGCTGGGGCGACCGGCGATGGGCCAAGTGTCCAACCGGCAAGGGGGCGCTTCCCCGCACCGATACGTGATTCATGTGAACGGCGGGCTCCAGTCCGGAAACGAGGAGTTCCGTCGCACGTTCGAGTTCCGCTCCTACGGTGAGGACGCCCGCTTCGACGAAGCGCATCGCAGCGAGAGCGGCGGCCTGTTTGACATCGGTGGCTCGGTGGCCGTGTGGACGGAGCTCAGCGTGGGGGTGTCGTATACGCAGCTGAGTAAGGCGGATACGACGGTTCTGACGGGTCGTGTTCCCCATCCCACGGCGACCAATGCGCCACGCACCATCGACCCCCAAACCGTGTCGCTCGCGCACCAAGAACGCGCGGCCCACGTGTTTGCGGCGTGGGCGGTGCCGCTCGATGAGAAGATGACACTGTCACTGTTTGGGGGGCCGAGCTTTTTTGGCTTGACCCAAGGCGTCGTGACGGGCGTCGACTTGAGCGAGGTTGGAGGGCCACCGTGGCCGGAAGTGCGGGTCGGCGGCGTGTCATCCGGGGACTTCAAAAAAAACGGAGTCGGGATGCACGCCGGCGTGGACATCCGCTACATGTTTACCGAGCGTGTCGGCATTGGCGGGTTTGTGCGCTATACCAAAGCGTCTGTGGACCTGGCATCCGCCGAAGGGAATCGCCCGCTCAACGTAGGCGGGATTCAAAGTGGGGGCGGGCTGCGGGTCCGCTTCTAGTCTACTCGTCCGTCCCTCTCATCCCGAGACGGGACTACTGGACCAGGGTTTCCGAAGTTCGAGTCGCATGGCTCGGGGTGATTGTGTTTGCTGGTCTCGTTCCTGGTGCTCACCGGCGTCGGGGTGTCAGATTCACGAGCACGCCCAGAAAACGCCGGTCGGTCGACGTCGCGTCGACGAGGTGCGGGATAAAGCCGGCCTCGGTTTTGACGCTGAGGACAAAGGTCTGGGCACCCCTCGTATACACGCCCGTCACGTCTGCTTGGACGACGACGGACGCATGAGCGGTGAGCTCAATGTCTTGGGCAACACCGTCCACGGTGACTCGCACCCCGTTCTGAATCGGCGAGCGAAGCGTGATATCAATCGGGCCGATCGCTGGCTCGGTGCGCACGATGATGTCAGCCTGGGCACTCCCCTTGATCCAGATTCCCGCGGCCTCCGGCCGCCACGCATTTTCATCCAGGTAGTACAGCAGTAGCTGAGGGTCTGAACCGTAGGGGATCCGTGACCGCCCCCGGTCGAGCTGAACAGGGAGGTCGTTGACCACGGTGAGCTCGACCGGGAGGGCGCGTAGCAGCCCCTGCTGCGAGTTTTGCCAAGGACGTCTCGCCGCGACAAACGGGTCGAGTAGGATCGGCGCGACAAAGAGCGCTCCCCCGACCCACATCGCGACGCCCGGCAGAATCGTCCGCGCGGTCGGGATGAGGAAGTAGAAGGCCGGATAGATGCCCAAGAAGTAACGATTACCAGGTGGTCCACCGCCGCCGGACCAGGTATTGGGATACAGAATCATCAAGATCAGTGCGGTGCCCGCGATTGCCATCGCGGTGAAGCCATGCCGAAGTGAAAGGTCTCGACGGCGGAAGAGAGCCCAGACGGTGATGACGATCGCTGGAAAGTAGTACGGGACCAGACCGAAATGGCGGCCGACAAAAAAATATCCCGTGTTTCGAGCCAGGTGACGCCATCCTTCGAATTCGAGCGTGTTCGTCGTGATCGGGATTCCCAGCGTGTCGTAGGTCGAGTCGCTCGTCTGGAAGGGGAACTCGCCATAAAACGTCTTGCGGTCCCCGCCTTGATAGTTCAGCTCACCCGTGATGAGGGCATTTGTGCCAAAGCCGGCCACCGTGACGAGTCCGAAGACCAGACCGACCCGGAGACCGTGCCCCACGTCTCGTCGCCAGAGCATGAGTGCCACCGGGGGCAGAATAAGCAACGCGTGGCTCGGTTTGGAAAAGGTCGCCATCCCCAGCAGTATCGCGGCGGCTATGTCGGAGCCCGGACCCGCCACCAGACTCCGGGCCCATCTCGGCGATACGCGCGGGCGGGCTTCTTTGTAGAGCCAGAAGAAGTAGGCATAGCCGACACAGGCGAGGTTGAAGGTTTCGGGCATCATCCACACCCCAAACAAAGGGGCGATGGAGGCTCCGAGAAAACCGGTGGAGACGGCCAACGCGGCTGGGGCCGGCATCAGCGCGTGGGCATAGAGATAGAAGCATGTGAACACCCCGGCCAACAGCACGACATTGAGCAGGAGCAGTCCATTCAGACCGGCCACCTTGACGAACGGGGCGGCGATGAGCGGGTAGATAAACGACTTTCCAAAGTAGAGGCGGTCGTCTGGACCCTTGCCCCGCTTGAGAAAAATTCCTTCTGGACCACTGTTGTAGAGCGGCCAGAATCGGGTGAGGTCTCGTTGTTGAAACGCGAGGTCGCCATCGTGGGCGATACTCAGCGCCATCGTGACATAGGTGGCCTCGTCGCTTTTCAGGCCCTGGGTGGTGCGGACCGGGTCAACCGACAGCGTGGCAATCGCGACCGCGACGAAGAAGAGAAGGACGACCATGAGGCCAGAGTCCGGCGACCTCAGTAAAGACACGGAGTACTATATACCCCATCGTGGTTCTGCCTGGTCGACGCCAGAGGGACCGCGTCCTGACGTTCCTGCCTATGACCCGCGAGCCACAGGCCCTTCAAGACAGGACGTTTGATGTCGTCATTGTCGGAGGGGGGATTACCGGCGCCTGCCTCGCTCACGATGCGACGTTGCGTGGTCTCTCCGTGGCGCTCATTGAACGTCATGATTTTGGCCACGCCACCTCAGCGGCGTCCTCAAAGCTCCTGCACGGTGGGATCCGGTATCTGCAGCAAGCACGCATTGACAAGGTGCGGGAGTCCGCTCGCGAACGCGCGCGCTTGCACCGAATTGCGCCTCATCTGACCCGGTGGGTGCCGTTTCTCATTCCCACCCAGAAAGGCCTTCTCCGCGGCCGATGGTTCTTGGGCTGTGGCGTGTGGTGCTACGAGCAGCTGACACGTCGCGAAGACCGGGTGCTCGCCGACCCCGCCAAGCGAGCGCCTCGGGGCGGGTTCCACTCCCGCGCGGAACTTGTCCGACGCGTTCCCGCGCTGGGCGCGCGACCCGAGCTGACGGGCGCCCACGTCTTGTGGGAATCCCATATTCATAGCACCGAGCGTATGACGTTGGCATTTGTAAAGACGGCGGTCCGCGGAGGGGCGGTGGCGGTCAACTACATAGCGGCCGACGGTCTGTTGAAAGTGCGTGACCGCGTGCAGGGCGTCCGAGCGGTCGACCAGCGTACCGACGACCGTTTCGATATCCGCGCGCGAGTCGTGGTGAATGCGGCGGGGCCCTGGATCTCGAGTCTGAACGAGCGTCTCGACGTGGGACATCTCAAGACTGCGGTCCGTGGGTTTTCGAAAGGGGCACACATCGTCACCCGGCAGGTTACCGACACATTCGCGTTGGCCCTGCCGACGGACCGTCAATCGAGCACGCTGGTCGACCGGGGCGGGCGGCATATCTTTGTGATTCCCTGGCGCAACCATTCATTGATTGGGACCAGTGATCGCCCTTTTGAGGGGCGGCTGGACGAAGTCCGTCCTCTTGAAGAGGACATTGTTGACCTCCTCGACGACGTGAAGGGCGCGCTTCCCGCCGCAGATGTGACCCGCGCGGATGTGTCTCATGCCTATGCCGGGCTGTATCCGTTGACCGCCCGGGCGCTTCGGTCGGATGTCTATCAGGGCACGGGTGATTATCAGGTGATCGACCACGGACAGGCCGGGGGCAGCGACGGTGTGGTGTCCGTCCTCGGCGCCAAATACACGACGGCTCGCGGATTGGCGGAGAGAGCGACAGATGTCGTATGCGCACGCTTGGGACGCGTCACCGCCCCGTGCCGGACCGGTTCTCAGGCACTGGTTGGCGGCGCCATCGACGACGTGGAGCGGTTCACGGACGAAACGGTTGCTCGGTATGCCAACCGGCTCGAAGGCGCGACGGTTGCGCACTTGGTCAGGCAGTACGGAACCGAAACCGACGTGGTCGTTGCCGCCGGGGAGCGTGCGGATGCCCTCGGCCGCGCATCGCTCCAGCCGTTGTGCGCGGACCGTGAGACCACCGGCGCGGAAGTGCGATTCGCTGTCGAAGAGGAAATGGCCGTGACGCTGGCAGATGTTGTGTTTCGACGGACGGGGTTGGGCACCATCGGGAACCCCGGTCGAGCGTGCCTGGACGACGTGGCGGAGATCATGGCGTCGAGATTGGGGTGGACGGTGGCCCAGCGTGAGGACGAGATACGACATACCCAGGCCCAATTCCCGATTTCAAATCCTGGCGACGCTCTACCCGTGGTTCCCGCAGCTGTGACTCACGGCCCTCATCACGCACTTTCATCGCATCCAGCCCAGGTCGACGGATCGGGCGCCAGACGCGGTCAATCCAAGTGAGTACTGGAGTGAGTCCGTTGCGCGTACTGGTCGTGGCGCCGACGCCATTTTTTGGCGACCGAGGGTGTCATGTCAGGATCTATGAGGAAGTCCGTGCCCTCGCGGCGTTGGGTGTCCAGTGCCGGGTTGTCACCTACCCCACGGGTCGAGACCTGGACGAGGTCGATATCGTCCGCGCGTCGCCCGTCTTTGGAATTACCGCCTCTCCCCTCGGGTTCAGTCCCGGGCGGCCGTTGCTCGATGCCTCTCTATTGCTCGTGGCGCATCAAGAGACCGTTCGCTTCCGACCCCATCTGTTTCATGCTCACCTTCACGAAGGGATTGCCATTGGGGTCGCGTTGCGCGCCCGTCACGGCATGCCGCTCGTCGCCGACCTGCAGGGTAGCCTGGTGGCGGAGCTTGTGGACCAGCAGGTGCTCTCGGACGGAGGTGCAGCGGCAAGCTTGGTCGGGCGGGCCGAGGGTTGGTTGGTGCGTCGACCAACGCGAATCTTAACCAGCTCGAGTCACGGGGCCGCGCTCTTGGCTGAGCAGGGCGTCGATCGGCGCATGCTCACGACGTTGCCCGACGGTGTTGACATAGACGTCTTTCGTCCTCGGCCCCCAGACCCAGCGTTGGTCCAGCAGTTCGGACTTGCTGGCAAGCGAGTGGTCGTTTTTCTCGGCGTCTTGACGGACTATCAAGGTGTTGACGTCTTGCTTGACGTGGCCGCGATCCTCGACCGCTCGGACATCAACGCGCATATGCTGGTCCTGGGCTATCCGAACGAAGCGCACTACCGAGCCGCCGCCGCGCGGCGTGGCCTCGACGGCATCATGACGTTTCCCGGGCGTGTTCCGTATGCGGAGGCGCCCTCCTGGTTGACGCTAGGAGAGGTCGCCGTGTCGCCAAAACGCTCTCTCACCGAGGCCAACGGAAAATTGCTCAACTACATGGCATGTGGTCTGCCGGTGGTTGCGACGGACACACCGGTCAACCGAGAGCTTCTGGGCGCCGATGGTGTGTTTGCACCGGTGGGCGACGCTGAACGGTTTACCGGCGCTATCCTCGCTCTTCTGGCCGATCCATCGCGCGCCCGCGGTATCGGACAGGCGTTGAGACAGCGCGCTGCGTCCGTGTTCTCGTGGACCGCCATCGCCCGACGTTTGGAGACGGTGTATCAGGAGACGATCTGAAGCTCGTCGTCTCGCTGAATCTGCTGGCGCCGCCACGACCCGAGCGAGAACCCCCGGGCTGTATCGAACGGGATCCGGGTCAGGCGAGCGGAAGCAGTGTCTTCGATGATGGGGTGGTGGTCACGATGTCGCGCAGCTCTGGGTAGCGCGTCGTCAGGTCGTCCCGATAGTCGCCCGTCACCTCGAGACCGAGAGCATGCTTGAGTAGCGCGGCATTGGCGACGGCTTTGGCGGAGAAGTGATTGTTCGTATACAGGTACACCTGCTTCACGAGTTGGCTAGAGGCCTGGGCGGTTTCTGCGAACGGTTTCAACTCGGTTGACGAATACAGGTAGTCATAGCGCTCCTCCGCACGTTCGTGTGTCCACCACTTCTTGGCGTTTCGGCCGTGCAGACGCATGTAGTAGAAGCTGTCCACGTTTGGCAGAAAGTTCTGGGCGATCGAGAACCGAAACTTTGGCTCGTCAATCTGTACCCAGGCCGCCCCCAGGCCGTTGAGGAGGCGTAGCGTGGCCGTGACATCGTCGCTCCAGCTGCGATGTCGGAGTTCGATGGCCACCGGGCAGTCCGAGAAGGCTTCGATCAGCCAGGCGAGATGATCATGTGACGCGGTCTCGCTCTTGAAGCTTGCGGGAAACTGGGCGAGCAGGACCCCAAGCTTGCTCGCCCGATGAAGCGGGTCGATGGCCTCCCGAAACGTCTGGACGTCGTCGCGATCGACGGAGGTCTGGGTGTTCCCGGTGGCGGCCGTGAACATCTTCGGGTGGGTGAATTTCTGATACAGCTTTAGCGAGAACTCGAACCCTTTCGGCGTACGGTCGTCCCAGGAGGTGGTGACCGACGAACGGGGCACGCCGTAAAAGGTTGAATTCACCTCCACGGTGCCAAAGTGCTCGGCGTAGTAGGAGAGTTCGTCGAGACCGGCCGGTCGGTGTCGACGACCGGTCGGCGGATAGAAGATGCCGTTCCACGTGCCGGCGCCGGAGGGATACTGCCAGCCGCTGGTGCCGATCCGGATCCGATGAGTCATACCTGGCGCACCGCCGTCGAGATGAAGGCCATCCTCGGGCCCGCAGCACGACCTGGCGCCGGGTTCCCGCTTCTCGCCATACAGCCGGTATGACTCGGCGCGGCGTCTTCCGCCGGGCGGCCCTGGGAACCCGAGGCTTTGACGTCATCTCGACGGAGATGCACTGTGCCATTTTATGGCGTTCTGGCCCGGTGCCGGTTGCTCGCGGGCACGACGTTCGGTAAGATTCTGTCTGTTCATCGTCTACCCCGCGTCGTCTAACCTGCACTGATGCCCACACCGGTCAACCCGACTCGGACGCCCGCGCTGCGTCTCGCCCTCATCGTGCTCGCGCCGATTGTGTTTGTCGTACTCTGCGACATTGTGATCCGAGTCAGCGGAGTGGATACGAGTGTGGCCCGCAACCGAAACTTTGAGATTGGGGTGCCTACCTGGTTACTGTGGGACGAAAACTGGGTCGACATACAACGTGGTCGAATGGACGAGCCAGGTGGGGTACGGGCCGAAGACGTTGCGTGGCTCCAGCACTTTGAAGAGGCACGTTATATTGAGTACAAGCTCAAACCCAGCATCGAGGTCGATGCCTCCAATCCGTTCAACGATATCGAGCTCCGCAAGGAAGTGACGTTTGCTCTCCGCTCAAACCGTGATGGATTTCGGACAAAGGAATTCGCGCCCAGACACGCAGGTGTGATGCGGATCGTCACGATTGGCGACTCCAGCACATTCGGGTGGGGTGTCGGTCCCGAGCACACCTATCAGCGATTGCTCGAGGAGCGATTTGCCAATGCTGGCGACGAGGTCGAGGTATTGAACCTCGGGATCTCGGGTCACACGTCTCGTCACGGACTTAGCATGTTCGAGCACTATGTGCGGGGACTCGACCCCGACCTCCTCATCATCAGCTATGGTGCCAACGACGCGCGCTATGTGCTCCAATCGGCCGATGACGTATTGGATGCGGACGAAACGTGGCGGGGGACCGCTCGGTCGCTGTTGTATCGGTTTGAAACGTTCAAGTTGATGCGACGTCTAATTTTGAGCGTCTATGACCCCTTTGCCATATCCCAGGCACGCGCGGATGCCGAGGGCACCGCGCGTGCGCTCGTGCGCTCGGTCGAGCGCGACGTGTATATGGAAAATCTGCGTCTGATCGTGTCCGGTGCGAGAGAACACGGCATCGACTCTGCGTTGCTCGCGGTGTGCACGCTGCCCGCGTATGTGCGCGGCATGCGCTACATCGCCGACACGGAGCAGCTGCCGCTGGTCGATGCCGAGTCGCTGTTTCGAGAGAACCTGGACGCCCTGCGGTCAAAGCGTCTCTACCCGACGGAAGTGGCCTTCTACGAGGACCTCTATGGTCCGGACGCGCTCTCGGCGCGGCCCATGCTCTATGTGACGACCGACGGCTGTCATCCTGGTCGCGCCGGTCACAGCCTGATTGCGGACGCGCTTCACGAGGCGCTCCGCGCCGACGGCGGGTCCGCGACACACTGACGGCAATGTCGACACCAAGTATGCTGAACGAGTTCTGGCAGTTTCTTCGCGCCAACCAGCGATACTGGCTCCTGCCGATAGCGGTTGTGCTGGTGGTCGTGGGCCTCTTGATCGTCGCCTCCCAAAGCACGGCGGTGGCGCCCTTCATCTATACGCTCTTCTAGAGAGACCCAGGCTGTTGCCCATCACCCTGTGACCCCACGCCATCGCAGTGCTACCTCCCGGTCGGATTCGTAGTTCTCGGATTGTGCCCGAGCAGCGGGCAGCCATCGTCGCTCAGCGACGAGCGTCGCTGCCGTTCTCTTATACGGTGGGGGCTCCCGAGACCTATGTCTTCACTGTGGACATCTACGCCTATATGGATGCGGTGCACCCGGACAGACACCTTGGGTGGTGGCGGTTCGAATTGCCGCCGGGATGCGGACAAGGAATGCTCGAGATGAGCTTCGAGCCCATCGACGGCGGATCGGTCCAGGTCATGCTTGGCGAGCGCCGCCTGTTATCGATCGATAGCTGGTTCAACCCGAACTACGCCATCGACCCGTTGGGCGATCTGCAGTTTGTGATCCGTGAACCGGAAGGAGAGGTTCAGCAGATCGAACCGGCGTTGCTGAAGTTTGTGGACCGAGACATCCTCTTGGCGTTCTACGAGCGTCAATACGCCACCGAAGGCTATACGGCGCCCGTCGATGCGCCGTTTTTGCACGAGCTTCACAAATACAAGCTGGGTCGGTTGCAGGATTTGTTTACCCGTCACATCCCTCAGGGCCGGGTGCTCGATGTCGGGTGCGGTCGCTCACTGTTTACCGAGATCGACCGCACTTTCCCTTTTACCGTCTTTTCCGGTGACTTGAATTTCGAGTCGGTGCACGCGCGGGCCGTCCACTTTCCACACCAGCAGTGGGCGGTCTTTGACGCGGCGGCCATCCCCTTCGAGGGCGATCACTTCGATGCGCTCTTTGCGGGCGAGGTCATCGAGCATGTGGCGGATGTGCCGGCCACCCTCCGAGAATGGAACCGAGTGCTCAAGCCGGGTGGGGTGGCCATCATCACCACCCCCAATAAGGACCGCCTGGTCGCTCGGGCCAGTGGCATGGAGTGTCCGTATAGCCGCGACCATTTGAATGAGTTGTCGTATCGCGAGCTGACGCGACAACTGCTTCCGGCCAACGGGTTCGAATTTGTGGAGCAGTCCTGTCTGTATCTCGAGCTCTGGCTCCAGAACCTCTTCAACCGTCATCAGGTCCAGGATTTTCTGCAACGCGAAGGTAATTCGAGTGCACACGTCAAACTCATGCGGCGGCTGTTTCCGCTGGGGCGGTGGGTTCCCTCCCTGTCGATGGGTTTGGTTGTCGTTGCCCGAAAAACATAGGAAGACTCGCCACCGCCCTCTCAGGGCGGGGCAAAACGACCAAGGTCGACGACGCGCGAGGCGCCTCGGTTCTACGACAAAGGATCGGCGCGCGACGCGTGGGCGCCGCGGATACGGAGGATGTAGAAGAGCGCGACTCCTCCGAGGCCATACTCCACGAGTTGCGAGATGAAGTGCGTGAGAATGCCAGTTGTCGTGGCATCCTCAACGGAGAATCCCAGCTGCGAGAAGCTGAGGGCCCAGGCCGCCTCAAATGTGCCAAACCCGGCGATGCCGTGAATCGGGAGGGCCGCCGCCAGCTCCGCGCTCACGATACCCAGGAATACCTGAAAGAAACCGACGTCGCCAACGGAGTATCCCAGCGGATCCATCGAGGCGAGAACAAGAAAATAGTAGCTCCCGAATTTGCAAACTCGCACGACCATCGAAACTAGCATCACTCGACCAAAGACACGCCGGCGTTCGACCTCGCGGAGTGCACCCACCGTCTTGCGCACGAGCGGCACCGTGCGAGCTCGCCACGTCGTCGTGACCGGCCCGGTCTCAGAGCCCGCACACGCCGTCTCGGCAGCGGGCAACCAGCCGATGACCCATTCGCCGAGCGGGGCGGCCGCCCGCATCGCGCCGTAGGCGATGCTCCCGAGAACAATGGCGGCGGCGCCAAGGATCGGGAGCGGAAGTGTGCCCGCGCTGCCGACGGCGAGCGCTGCGACCAGCAGCAATGGAGCCAGAGCCACGAGGTCAAACAACACGGAGAGAAACAGACTGGCGAGGCCGTTCTCGGGTGGCTGTCCGGCTCGGGTCGAGAGCAAGTAGACATATGAGAGTTCGCCGATACGTGCGGGCAGGAGGTCGACAAAGAGGTTGCGCACCATCACGATGGGAGCGAGCAGACTGAGCGGAGTCGCTCGACCCAACAGCAGCCAGAAGCGGATGGCTCGGGCAACGACACCGCCGAGGAGGAGTATCACGAAGGCGCCCAGATAACGTGGGGTCATCGAGCGGGCCGTGTCGACCAGCTCGCGTGTGTCAATTTGAGCGAGGAGCCACCAGTAGAGCCCGCCGGTGACGACGAGTGAGATGAGCCACGGACGCCATCGGCCCACGGATACGACTCTTAACTTTCTCCGCTCGAGTCGGGCGGCGGGGCGGGCTGGCGGTGACGTTTCACTCGGGCCGGAGACCCCGCCGCGACCGCGTAATCTTCGAGGTCACCCGTCACGACGGAGTTTGCGCCCACGACGACATCGCGACCGAGAGTGACGCCGTCCAGTACCGACACCCCGGTGCCGAACCACCCGTTTGGTCCGATGATGATGCCGGACGAGGGTCGCGCTTGGTCGATAATCGCGGTTTCGGTGCTCGTCATGTCGTGACCGCCGCCCACAAAGTATGTGTAGGCCGCGACCAGTGTGTTCTTGCCAAGATGGACTCGGCTGGCGGAGAAAATCGTGCAGAAGGCGCCGATGTTGACCCCATCTTCAAGCACGATATCGCCGTCCTTCGTGTTCACGCTCGTCTGACGCCCGAGAAAGACGCCACTACCGATAGTAATCCCATCATTCGAGGCACCTTTTGCATCCAGCACGCAGTTGTCGTCGATTACGACGTCATGTCCGATGCGAATCTTGTGCGGGTGGCGCAGCGTCATCCCGGCGCCAAAAAAGACGTTTCGCCCGCACGCGCCCAAGAGACGTGGATATAACTTTGAGCGCAGCACCAATCCCAACGCCCCGGGCAGATGACTCGCGATGAGAATGATGAGCTCGTATCGAAGCAAGGGCCAGAGTCCCGGCTGACCGACCGCAAGGTCCTGATACTTCTGACGCTTGCTCTTGGAGGCGTCGAACACCTCGCGGGGTACGTTGTCGATCTTCTGCGGCACGCGCGATTGCTGAGTAGGAGAGTGGATCGAACCTGACACTAAATGATAGCACTCAGCCCTTATGAGCCGGGCGTGGCCGCAGTCGCTTGGCGACGTAACGAGAGCATCGAGCTGTCGAAGGCGGAGGGCAAGAGCGCAAGGAGCATTGCGAGGTCAGACACGAGCATGATCGAGAGCGCGGTCGTGTTCGGGACTCCAACCAGACCGGCCAAGAATACAAAGGAGGCTTCCTGCACGCCGAAACCGCCCAACGATATTGGGAGCCTCGCGGACGCGAGGGCGAGCGGCACCGTCGCGACAAAGACCGAGAATGGAATCGACGCGCCGAGCCCCACGGCGACGACATAGCCGATAACGGCGGAGAGCAGGCTCTCGCCCACGGACAGGGCATAGAACACGGTCAATAGACGTGGCAGGCGCCGATAGTGCCCAAACGCCTTGACCGCTTCTTGAAGACGAGATGGCGCCTCCGACTCGTGGGCGTTCGCCCAGCGTTCGGCGAGGTGCAACGATGCGGCAAACAGGATCGTCATCACGATGACTCCGCCCCCGAGCCACAGCGTCAGCGATTGGATTTCGAACTCGGTGACTGTACTGGCGAGCAGCAGACAGCTCAGCAAGGCGACCGAGCCCATCGCCAATACCCCGAGTCCGCGCTCCACGATGATCGACGCGGTTACTTCCATCATGCCGGCATGGCGCAATGCCAGCACGCGAACGGCGTCGGCACCGACCGTTACCGGCAGCACGAGCCCGTAGAGTGAGGAGGCGAGATAGGAGCGGACGGCGGTCCAGAGGTTGACGGTCAGCGCGCGGGCTCGGAGAAGCAGCCACCACTTGTAGGCCATCACGAACCGGTCCGCCAGGCTCAACAAGACAGCGCCGACGAGCGCGCTGAGGCTCATGTCGGCGACCAGCGCCAGGACTTCGCGTGGGTCTGCCACCACGAAGAGGAGGGTCGCGAGGAGCCCGATCGTCACGGCGAGTCGGACGGCCTTAGACATCAGTCCTGTCGGCATCCACTCACCCCCGAGGCGGGGATTGGTCTTCGATATATCGTCGATGCCAGAGGGCCACATTCATGAGTGCCCACAGCACATGGTTGTGGTTCTTGACATGTCGTTGATGTTCGTCGATGAGCTGATTGACATACGACAGATTGATATGCTCGCGGAGCAACGGTGACCCGTTGAGCAACGTGGTCATATAGTCACGGAGTTCGCCGCGGAGCCATGTCTTGAGCGGAAGACTGTAACCTTGCTTTCCCCGCTCGAGCGTGAATGACGGCAGGACCCCCGTCATCGCTTTTCGATAGATCGCCCGAGTGCGGAGACCCGGGAACCGGACATCAGATGGGATTCGGGCCGCGAATTCCACGAGGCGATGGTCGAGAAATGGCACCCGCACCTCGAGGCTCGTCGCCATGGACATCTTGTCGACCTTCATCAACACGGAGTCCGGCATCGTGAGCTGAAGGTCGACATAACACTCACGCGCGAGCCGGTCGACATCGCCGGCGGCCGTCGCGTGTCGTCGAACAGGTGCGAAGGCGTCCGCCGCGACCTTCTCCAGAAATCCGGTGGTGAACAATCGACGGTCTTGCTGCGCGGAGGAGAAGTATTGCCAGCGCATGTGACCGCCTTCAGCGGGGAGTGCTGCTCCTTCTATGAAACGCTTGAGCAGGTTGATGGCGCCCTTTTTTTGCGGTTGATCGGGGAGCCGCGCGACGACAGGCTCTACGACGTGACGACGGATAAACGCCGGAAGGCGCCGATAGAGCGTCTGCTCGAGTTTTGACGCGATAAACCGGTCATAGCCAACAAACACTTCGTCGCCGCCCTCACCCGATAGACAGACCGTGACATACTCGCGCGCGCTGCGAGCGAGTATGTGAAACGGCATCGCCGAGAGGTCGGTCATCGGCTCGTCCAAGTGCCAGACTGCGTGCTCGATGGCCTCGGGAGTGATCGGGTCGATCACGATCTCGTGGTGGTCAGTCCCAAAGTGGTTGGCCGCTCGTCGCGCGTGTTCCCATTCGCTAAACGACTTGTCTGCGTAGCCGATGGTGAACGTGGGAAGCGGCTGCGTGCTGACCTCGCGCGCAAATGAGAGCACCGCGGTCGAGTCCAGGCCACCCGATAGAAACACGCCCAGCGGCACGTCGGACATGAGTCGTTGCTCGACGGATTCAGCCAGCAGCTGTCGAATGGTGCGGACGCACTCGTCTTCGGAGAGGTCCTCTGGCGCGAACTGCACGTTCCAGTAGCGTTGGACCTCGAGCTGGCCATCCCGGACGGTGAGCCGGTGACCGGCCGGGAGCTTGTGGATGCCCCGAAACATGGTGGCGGGCGCCGGGACAAACTCGTATCCCACGTAGTGATACAACGATTGGAGGTCGACCTCTCGGGCTACGAGCCCTGAGGCGAGGAGACCCTTGATCTCCGAGCAAAATACTAGACGAGTGCCGTCCCAGCTGTAATAGATTGGCTTGATGCCAAGTCGGTCACGCGCCAACAGCAGCGTTCGCGACTTGGTGTCCCACACCGCCAATCCGAATTGCCCGTCGAGCCAATCGACGCACCGTTCGCCGTGCTCCTCCCACTCGTGCACGATGACTTCGGTATCGCATCGTGTCTTGAAGTGGTGCCCACTCGCGGTCAACGCCACGCGGCGGGCGTTGTGGTTGTAGATTTCTCCGTTGAACGCCACCCAGGCCGTGTCGTCTTCGTTGGCCAACGGTTGGTGGCCGCCGTCAAGATCGATAATCTTGAGTCGCCGTGTTCCAAGACCAATCTGACCACTCGTGTAGATACCGGCGTCGTCCGGTCCGCGATGAGTGATGGTGTCGAGCATACGTTCGATGATGGCGGGCTCCACGACGTGGTCGGGGCGCGTGTCGAGAACACCAACAATGCCGCACATGATGGCTAGCTCACTGGAACAATGAGAACGGTAGCGCGTTTCGGGCGAGACATCCCGCGCGCCAGCGTTGCTCCGCAGTCGAATACTGCCCGTATGGTCCTGCGTCGCGCCTTCGCGGGCTGGCGCCGAGCCCCGAAATCCATTGTCATTTTCATTGTTCCGGTGAATCACTGCCCCGAAACCCTAGTGGACTGTGTGACGAGGAGACAGTCCACGCACGCGTTCTGCCAGTTCCCGGCGCGACATCGCGCCCGGTGACCTGGCGCGTCGGTCACACAGGTCCAGGCTGCTCGCCCCTCGCACCGTGTCTGCCGGGCGGCGCCACGACTGCGTGCGCGGACGGAATCAGTCGCCCGGTCCGCGAGCGACCGTTCCTGTCTCGTCTAAAGATAGCCATTCTCCCGATACCACTCCGCTGTCCGGGCCAGTCCGGTCGCCAGATTGAACTTCGGCTCGTAGCCCAAGCCGTGCCGAGCCTTGTCGATGCTGAACGCGCGATTCTGACGAAACCAGTCGGCGCGACGGCGAAACAACGGGGGCTCTAGCCCGAGTGGTTTGCAGACCGCCTCACACAGTCCCGCGGCAAGCCATAAGGGCCCAAACGGCAGGTGAGTAATCTGGACGCGTCGCCCCATGCTTGCGGCGACAGCGGTGACGAGCTCGTTGAGCGAGCAATACTCTCTATCCCCGATCAGATAGACCTCCCCGGTGCCGGGTTGAAACGCGGCGAGGAGGAACGCGTCCACGAGGTTGTCGATATACAACGGGTGATAAAAGGTGGTGCCGTCACCGAACATCAGAAAACGCCCGCGCTTCACCGCTCGGAAAAGGTAGAGGAACCGCGCCGGGTCCCCGGGTCCGTAGATCGCCATCGGTCGCAAGGTCGTGGCCGGTAGCCCGCGCTCAACTAGCGCGGCGATCTCCTGCTCCCCCTCGTATTTTGTCGTCTGATAGTAGTCTTCCGGCGTGATGGGGGATTGCTCATTTCCGGGTGGCGACTTGATGTCGCCATGCACCCCCTGTGTGGAACAGTAGACAAACGAGTCCACCTTATGCCGGAGCGCGGCTTCTCCAACGATTCGGGTGCCGACCGCGTTCACTTCGTGATACGTCTCGTCTGGCAAATTGATCTGTCGAAAGACAGCGGCGACGTGAAAGACCTGTCGGGTCCCTTCGGTCATTCGCTCGACGACATTTACGTCCGTGACGCTGCCCAAGGTGACCTCGGCCCCCGCGGCCTGGAGCTCTCTGGCAAATAGCCCCGGCGCGTTGTCGAGCACGCGGACCGTGTCGCCCCGCGCCAGGAGACGTCGGACGAGGTGACTGCCCGTAAACCCCGTCCCACCAGTGACCAGCGTCAGCATCGTCCGTGTGACCGTGGATTCAAATTCGGACGAGAAGATGGCGTCGCTGGCTTGGCACGGTGGGCGGTCTAGAAGAACAGCTTGAGAGCCGCCCCAAGCTGTGGGCCACCGACGTCCACGACGGCGCTCGTGGTCTCGGTCGCGAGGTCGACCGAACCGGCCGTGACTCGGACAAATGCTCCGACACCGAGTTGCTCGGTGAGCAGATATGTGCCCTCGACACCGAAGTGTCCACCCCACCCCGTGCTGTTGCTCGACGTGGCGGTCGTCGCGATGACTTCTCCGTTGTCGAAGTTCGGCGGTGTGGCAGCGCCAAGCTCGACATCAGTGACCAAATCCTGACGGAGCCTGAACAGGGTGGGGCCCCCCGAGATAGTCACGATGAGCCGGTCAGATAGCGGGATCGAGTACAGCGCGGAGATGTTGATGCCGATCTGTCGATGCTCGAAACCCGTATCTTCGAATGACACATTGCGTGGTCGATTGAAAAACAGTGGGTTGGGGACACTGCCGATGCCGTCGATACCGCTCGTATCGTTGAACTGCGCAAACCCGACACCGAGCGCGAGTGCGTGCCACACCCTCACGCCGCCAGCGACATCGAGAAACCCGCCCTGGCCAGGCATATAATCTATCGCTAACTCTGCGGTCTCTCCGAATTTTTGCAGCGACGTGTTTGCACTAAATTGATGCCCGCCAAGTTGTCGCCCACCGCCAATCGAGACAAAGCCGTGAGTGGGCGTGTCCTGGGGCTGGCCGTGAGCAGGGTCGACCGCAGCGAGCGCAATACACGCCACGACGGGCAGGAGGATTCTGGGTGCGACGTATTCGGATTGTTTCATCAGTACCGAGTAGAACTCTGCGAATAGAGTGGGCAAATGGCCGCGCGCCAGCGCGCAATCGTAGCACAAAGTCATGCGCCTCGACTGCGTCCCCAGGCTGTCGCAACATGTTGGTATCATATGCGGATGTTCAGTGTCCGTTCTCTCCACCGCGTGCCCAGAAACATGCAGCGATGTCACCGAATTTTGACCGGACTGCCTCGGTTGGCGCCATTGGTACTCGCGGCGGCCACGATGGCGTGCGACGGTTCAAGCAATCCCGTGTCACCGTCGGCCAGTAGCGGCGGCGCGGTGGCCGGCGGTGGCCAGAGGAATACGCTGGCTGTTTCCGGGCTTGCGACTGAAGGCGAGACCAGTCTCAAGGTGACGACGCCCGTGGCTCAGAGCCCCGCGTCCAATGGCGAGGTCGACACCCTCACTCCGACGCTGACCGTTGTGGACGCGCAGCCTCTCTATGTATCCGGAGTGGCGCTCAATCACGAATTTCAGGTGTTTCGGACCAGTGGGAGCGGGGAGATCGTGCATGAGGCGGGTACCGTCGGGTCAACGGCGGGCATGACGTCGTATCTGGTGCAGACGCCCTTGTCCAACAACACCGACTATCAATGGAGAGCCCGGGCAACTCATGCGGGCGAGTATGGTCCGTGGTCCGATGCTGCGACGTTTCGGACAAATGTTCCTGGCCGAATTCTCCTCCCAGAGTTGACACTCCCGGAGCCGGGCGCGCCGTTGAACTCCATTCGGCCGATCCTGGAGGTAGCCAACCCCGTGGTCGAGGGGAACCCCGGGACGGTCTATGTCGAGTTCGAGGTCGAGACCGACGCCGGGGTCGAGGTCGCGGTCCTATTCGAAGAACTCGGGAAACACGCGAGGTTTGACACCCCGCTGACCGGGACTCCACAATCTGCGTTGGCTCGAAGCGAGCGCACCAGCGCTCAACTCACGGTCGATCTGGCAGTCGGCGGCACATACTTTTGGCGAGCCCGCGGTACGAACGGTACTGCGTCGAGCCCAGGAACGATCGTCGGAGAATTCACCGAAGCGCGATTTTTCACAGTGGCATCCAATGACGCCGTCGGTGGTGGTGGTAGTGGCGGAGGGACGAGCCCCGGCACCGCTGAAGATGAAATTGATCTCAGCCAGGTCGTGTGGCTCCACACCGATGTCAGCGGCTGGCCGCAGACGTCGACGGTGACGAGCACCCAGGTTGGCGCACCTCCTATATGCATCAACCACACAAAGGTTGGACAGTGGCAAGCGGGCGATTTCAGCGGCAGCGGCGCGATCGTCGACAGCAACGTCTGGGTGTTCGCAAAGATCGACGGGATCTGGTACGCGGCCACGTGGGAATGGCTGCGGGCTGGAACTATCTGCAAGAGCTTTGGAGCCTCTGACTTCAGGACCCATGTGAACGGCGCCGCGCCGCTCAGCAGCTGGACGCCGACTTCCGGTGAACAGATCGGGCTGATGGTGAGCACCCCGGCCCGTCTCGGCGTGCCGGCCGGGCGAGAGCGCACGAACGTTGTCCTGGTGACCTGGCCGTAGTCGACGGGCGGCGGTGATGGCAGTGTCAAATTGGTTGGGGGCGACCACGAGGTGAGCGGTCGCCGCCTCATCGCGTCAAGCGGTGTCGAAACGGGCAGGCCGCGTCGCCGCGTGATACCGGGGCCGGACAACGAAGGTGGATAGGAACCATTAGACGGGAGACGCGGCTCGCGTCACGTTTTGGCTCGCATCATCGTCGCGACATCGCATCCGCTGTTCGCCCACGGGGGGCACCTTGTCATTGCCGAAGCCCTGGTCGATGCCTTGCGGGCGGCTGGACATGATGCGGCGACGCTCCTCACGCCGCAAAATCGGTTTGGACGACAGGGGGCAGCGTACACGGCGACATGGTTGACCGATGTCGAACGCGCCCACGACGGCCGGCCGGTCGACCAGGTCATCAGCCTCAGGTTTCCCAGCTACGCGTTGCGTCACAGTGCGCATGTGTGTTGGCTCAACCATCGGATGCGCGAGTACTACGATCAGTGGCCGGTGTTTCGGTCTGGCTTGTCTCCCCGTGCCGCGCTCAAAGAGCAAGTGCGGCGGCGCGTCATTCATGCCGCCGACCGGTTCTTGCTGACCCGCAACGTGACGCGCGTGTTCGCGCAGTCGCGGACGATTCAGGACCGGCTCATGGCCTGGGGGCATATTCCGTCCACGGTGGTCTATCCCCCTCCACCGCGCCGGGCATATCGATGCGACGCCTATGATGACTTTATCCTGGTCGTGTCACGGCTCACGCCTCTCAAACGGGTCGGGCTCGTTATTGACGCAGTGGCCGAGCGCGGCATGTTGGGCGCCCGGGTCGTGGTCGTGGGTGACGGCGACGACCTACGTCGGTTGCGGGCGCACGCGGCGACCCAGGGTGTGAGCGAGCGAGTGATATTTCGTGGTCAGGTCGACGAGACGGAGCTCCTGAATCAGTTGGCGAGGTGTCGGGCGGTCTGTTTTCCATCGCAGCACGAGGACTATGGTCTGGTCACCCTCGAGGCGTTCTCGTCTAGTAAAGCGGTCGTGACGTGCGCGGATAGCGGCGGGCCTGCGGAGCTGGTTGTGGATGGCGTGAGCGGGTTTGTGACCCCTCCGAATGCCAAAGGGCTGGCGGCTGCGCTCGGGCGTGTGGGAGGGGACGCTCCACTCGCCGAGCGTCTCGGCGCGGCGGCGCGCCGTCAGGCTGATGCCGTGACCTGGGAGCACACGCTCGACCAGCTGCTACTCGTGTAAACTCGGTGCGGGAATCTCGACACTATGGCCTACGCCAGTAAACTCGAGGCCAGAGTCTATACGAGACAGTGCGAACTCCCGGTGATTGGGTGCTGCTGTCCGGTCTGTGGAGATCTCAGTCTGAAGCGACAGCGACTAAAGCGGTCGCTGCTCGACTTTGAGCGGGAGCACCCGGGGGTCAAGAACTCGATGCTCAAGGCGCTGGGCAACGTCGCGCCCCGTCACTTGCTCGACACAAGCCTCAATCCGCCGGCGGAGTTGCGGGTCTTGGTGGCGGAGTCTGCGACGACGCACCGTGGAGACTTCCTGGCGTCGGCCGGCGGCCACACGACTGCCTCCCAGTAAATAGCTGAAGGGTCTTCTGAACGAGTGTCACCTTCTGGACTCGTCCGTCTCGCGCTGCTCGGCGAGGGGCTCCTTGTCGTCGTCGCCCTTGTGTGGCAGGGTCTCCGTGAGATCCCGATGACCATGGGGGATCCGTTGACAGGCATCCTCATTGGCCTGGTCGTCGCCGGCATCATGGCCGGGGTCAACGCGTGGGTCCTGTGTTCCGCGCCCGACCTCTCGATGGTGAGGTCGATTCGCCGGTTGTATCTGACGACATTGAAACCGATGTTCAGAGAGGTGAGGGGGACCGAGATCGTCGTCGTCAGCCTGGCGGCAGGGTGGGGGGAAGAGCTGTTGTTTCGTGGGGTGCTCCTTCCTGAGGTTGGCCTGGTTGGGTCCAGTCTGATTTTTGGCCTATTGCACACGGGTGGCCGCGGGACCCTGGCCTTTGGAGCCTGGGCGGCCGTCATGGGGGGTGCTCTGGGGCAATTGGCGGTGTGGACAGGCGGCCTGATGGCTCCGGTGGTGGCTCATGCGGTGTATGACGCGGCGGCCATGAGCTATATCAGGTGGGGTCGTGACTGTACGGCGATTTCATCGCAACCGGGTCTTCTCGTCCGCGACGAAGGACGGAGCGCATGAAGCGCCTCGGTGCGTTCGTGGTGTCGATAGTCCTGGGGGCCGGGGGGGCCGAGGCTCAGCAAAGACCGCTTGTCACCCAGGACCCGGAGTCGATCGCCGCCGAGAGCTTTCGATTCGAAACGGGCACGAGCTACGCGCGGCGCGTCAGATTTCCCGTCTCTGGACTGAGTGGACATCTCACCACAGGTCCAGCGGTAGGAGTCAGCGTTGGGGTGGGTGGGGTCGCGGAATTCCAAATTACGCATATCTCGATGATGCGTCTCGACATCGTCGACCGAGAGCCGCCACTGGGTCCGAATCCGGTCACCGTTCTCGGTAACCGCACATCGTCGTTCGACGACATCATCGTGGGTGCCAAGATGCGGCTCTTGTCCGAACGTCGCCGGCGCCCGTCGCTGGGTATTCACTTTTCTACGAAGCTGCCCAACGCGAGCACGGAATCGGGGCTCGGGCTCGACGTGTTCGATTTCCAAAATTCTCTCTTGATCGGGAAATCCATAGGCGCGATACGCCTCGTGGGTAACCTTGGCCTAGGAATTCTGAGCGACCCGACCAGGGTCGCTCGTCAGAATGACGTCATCGTGTATGGAGTGTCCCTGACGTCGATGGCCGGCGCGGTCGAAGTTGTCGCGGAGGTGAACGGTCGTCAGAACACGCGCGTTCAACGCGTGCCACTGGGTACCTCCAGCTCCGCCCATGTCGTGGCCGGTCTCCGGTTTGGCCGCGGTGCCTGGCGGATCGATGCCGCGGCGGTCTTCGGTGTGTTCTCCGATGACCCGGGAGTGGGCGTGATGGGCGGGCTGACGTGGTTCTGGCCGGGGTTCAAGACGACATGACGAGCGATGGACCCACGACGCGGGTGTTGCCGTTTACCAAAGCGCACGCGTATGGCAACGACTTTCTCTTTGTCGAAGCCGGGGCTCTCGGGGTGGAGTCCCGCGGCGACGCGGACCTTGCGCGCGCCATATGTGACCGACACTCCGGTCTCGGCGCCGACGGGCTGATCATCTATGAGCCCTCGTCCCGCGGTGCCTCCATGAGACTCTTTAACGCCGACGGGTCGGTGGCCGAAGTGTCGGGGAACGGGGTTCGGTGTCTGGGCGCACTCCTCGTCGAAGATGTCCCCGCAGCGGCCTCGTGGCCACGACTGACGGTCGAGACGGCCGGTGGTATCAAGACCTTGGAGCTGGTCGCCGCGTCGCCGCCGCGCGCTACGTTTCGTGCAGATATGGGCGCGCCAGCGGACGTCTGCCAACGAGTATTGGACGTAGACGGCGAGACGGTGCCAGTTGTCGTGCTCTCCATGGGAAACCCCCAGTGTGTCGTTTTGACCGATGAACTGGACGACAATCGGTTTCGCCGGCTTGGTCCGCTCCTGGCGACGCATGCCGCGTTTCCCGCCGGGACCAACGTCGAGTTTGTCCATGTACGGGACTCTCACACGCTGCAGATCCTCATCTGGGAGCGTGGCGTTGGACCAACGACCGCGTCGGGCACCGGAGCCTGCGCCTCGGCCGTGGCCGCCGCATCGTTTGGTGGCGCCGACCAAGACCTGGACGTCACGTCGCCGGGCGGAACCCAACGGGTGGAGTGGCACGGAGGCGCGGTTCATCTGACGGGATGGGCAGAGGTTATCGCCCGGGGAGAGTGGCGGGGCGTGTAAGTTTCGCGTACACAACCGTGTCATCGCGAAAACCGTTACCCGCAGTTCTCTCGCAGTTCTCTCGTGGTTCCGCCGTCGGCAGGTCGGCGCCGCTCTGAAACGATTGTCCGTCGAGAATCGTCCGTCGGCAAGTGGACCTGCTCGCGCTTGGAGTCCTCGGCACGCGCCTTGTAGGTGATCGGCCGTAGGGGATACCGACGCATGACATCGTTCTCGCCACACGACCGACCCCGGGAGAAGTTGGACCGGTTTGGCGCCAGCGTGCTCGGGGACAACGAACTCATCTCGGCAATTCTGGGGCATGGGGGCGGTCGGGAGAGCGCGCTCGAGATCGCCAACCGCGTACTCGTCGTTTCGCGCGGAGTGCATGGCCTTACCCGTATGACCGGCCGTCAGCTTCGTCTCGTCTCTGGCCTCGGTCCCGCCAAATCCGCTCAGATCATGGCCGCGGTCGAACTGGGGCGTCGCACACTCGCGCCTCCCCCGGGCGAACGTGTGCTTTCGGCGGGTCCTCCGGACGTGGCCTCATATCTTCTGCCGGCCTACGGTTCGGGTTCGGTTGAACGGTTCGGCATCCTCTTGCTCGACACGAAACATCGTGTCATTCGGACCATGGTGCTTTCGGTTGGCACGCTGGACGCCAGTCTCGTGCACCCGCGGGAGGTATTTCGTGCGGCAACCGAGAGTCAAGCGGCGGCTGTCGTCGTGTTTCACAATCATGCCTCGGGCGACCCGACACCCAGCCGAGAGGACACGGCGCTAACTCGACGGCTTGTCGACGCCGGTCTCCTAATGGGAATCGAGGTGCTGGAGCATCTCGTGCTGGCGATGCGACGTACTACAGTTTCAAAGAGGATGGCAGGATCTGAACAGTCACACAGTTCCACTCGTTCATGCTGGTCGCCGCGACACTCCGGCCAGCGGGCTTGCTCGTCACTCGCCGACGCCCGGCATACGCGCTCCACGCGTCTTGCTGACCACGCGCTTTGCTGACCACGCGCTTTGGCGCCCGAGGATGGCGTGCGTATTTTGACCCGGCTCATTGGGGTATCCTGATTGTTTTCCCACTCCCGAGGAATGACTCCAGGCATCCTGTACTTCGACTGCTTTTCCGGCGCGTCCGGCGACATGTTGCTTGGCGCGCTCGTGGATGCGGGACTTCCGTTTGACGCGCTGGAGACTGCGTTGCGAAGCCTCCCGGTCGGCGACGTGCCCATCTCGATGACCCGGGTGGAGCGGTCGGGAATCGGCGCGACGAAAATCAGCGTTGGGGACAGCCACGACCAGGCGGATGAGCGGCATCACCATCATCATCACCGCGGCTTGACGGAGATCTGTGACATTGTCGAACGCGCTGACCTGACCGGCCCGGTCAAAGAGCGCGCCACCCGGCTGTTTCGCCGGTTAGCCGAGATCGAGGCCGGTATCCACCAGCAACCGATCGAAGATGTGCATCTCCACGAAGTGGGCGCCATCGATTCGATTATGGATATTGTCGGCAGCGTCTTTGGTCTCGAGTGGTTTGGCGCGACCCGGGTCGTGTCGTCACCTCTGAACGTCGGGTCCGGTACGGTCACCTGTGCGCACGGCGTCATGCCCGTGCCGGCACCCGCGACCGCACGGCTGGTGGAAGGCGTGCCCATCTATGCGCGCGGTCCCGCCGTTGAGCTGTTGACACCCACCGGGGCGTTGCTCGTGACCGAGTACGCGGATGCCTACGGCGTCATGCCCCCGATGCGGGTGCGCGCGAGTGGCTACGGAGCGGGTGACCGGAATTTTCCGGACCACCCCAATGTGCTGAGAGTGTTCCTCGGCGATGTCGCGGAGAGCGACACCTGGCCGCGGGTGGTGGTCATCGAGTGCGAGATCGACGATATGAACCCGCAGATTTTTGGGGTGCTCATGGAACGGCTCTATGAGGCTGGGGCTCTCGAGGTGTTCTACACGTCGATACAGATGAAGAAGAACCGGCCTGGCACCCTCGTCACGATTGTCGCCGACCCCCGGCACCGAGAGCGCTTGAGCGGTATCGTGTTCGCTGAAACGACCACCCTTGGTGTGCGTTTCCTGGAGATGGAACGCGAGTGTTTGGACCGCGAGCTGGTGACCGTCGATACGCCAGTGGGGACGATCCGGGTCAAAGTGGCCCGGCGGCGCGGTGCTGTGATCAACGCCGCTCCTGAATTCGACGACTGTGCGCTCCGGGCCACGGAATTCGGCAGTTCGGTAAAAGCCGTCCAGGCGCTTGCTGTGAAGGCGTATCTCGAACGCTCCTGACGACAACCACGAGGACCGCGCGATGTCTCGCTTCTATCTCACGACTGCCATTGACTACGTCAACAGTCGTCCGCATCTCGGGACGGCCTACGAAAAGATCACGGCTGACGTCGTCGCGCGCTACAAACGTCTGACCGGTGTTGAGACACGTTTTCTGATGGGAAATGACGAGCACTCTCAAAACGTGTATCAGCGCGCTCGAGATGAGGGTATCGATCCGTTGGTCTACTGCGACCGGATGGAGACGGCGTTCCGCAATGTGTGGAACCGACTCGATATCTCGTATGACGATTTCATACGCACGACACAGCCAAGGCATCGTAAGGGCGTGACGGCTTTCGTAAAGAAGATGGCGGAGGCCGGCGATCTCTACGAGGCCGCCTACGAAGGCTGGTACTGCGTCGGGTGTGAGGCGTTCAAGCAGGAGAAAGATCTCGCGGACGGTACCTGTCCGGTTCATCGCATCGCCCCGCAGTGGATCAAGGAAAAGAACCATTTCTTTCGGCTGGCGAAGTATCAGCAGCCGTTACTCGATCACTACGCCGCGCACCCTGAGTTCCTGCAGCCGGAGTCGCGTCGGAACGAGATTCTGCGCTTTTTGGAGGCCGGGCCGGAAGATATCTCGATCAGCCGCAGGGGGCAGTCTTGGGGGATTCCGCTGCCTGCGAATCCGGACAGCGTCGTGTATGTCTGGGCTGATGCGTTGATCAACTACATTTCCGCGGTCGGCTTTGGGAGCGACGAGGACCTGTGTGGCAAGTGGTGGCCAGCGGATCTCCATGTGATCGGGAAAGACATTACGCGTTTTCATTGTGTTATCTGGCCGGCGATGTTGCTCAGCGCCGGGCTTGAGCTTCCGCGTCAAGTGTTTGGGCACGGTTGGGTTCAGTGGCAGGGACAAAAGATGAGCAAGTCGCTGGGGTCGGCGGTCGACCCGCTGGACGCGGCCGACCGGTTGGGTCCCGATCCCTTGCGGTTGTATCTGACAAAAGAAATCACCTATGGCGGCGACGGCGACTTTAGCTGGGAGCGCTTCGAGAACCGATATAACGCCGACCTCGCCAACAACCTTGGCAACCTCGTCAGCCGCTTGACATCGATGGCACACCGGTACCGCGATGGTCGGCTGACCGGCGGGGGCGCTGGTCCAGGGGCATTGGCCGCTCGCGCGGACGCCGTGACGGCACGCTACTGTGACGCCATGGAGCGGTTGGCGATACACGAGGGCGCGACGGCAGCGTTTTCGCTTATCGATGCCACCAACGAGTTTATCGCCGAGGTCCAGCCGTGGGTCACCGCCAAGAACCCGGCGGCTGCTGACCGGTTGGACCAACAGCTGTGTGATATCACCGAAGCCGTGCGGATCGCGGCGATACTCTTGACACCCGTGATGCCGCAATCCTGTACGGAGATTCGGCGTCGTCTTGGCGATGACCGTGCCGTAGCCGACCTCCGTTTGGAACGAGATACGACCTGGAACCCGACAGGCGAGCGAGTCATCGCGAAGGGCGACCCGCTTTGGCCTCGATTGGACACCGACAAGGAACGACATCCCATGAACGACGACGACCCGAAGCCCATCGACACCGTGACCCAGACGCCGCCCATTGTGCCGGTTGCCGCTCCGGCTACCGCTCCGGCCGCCACGCCCGACATCACGACGAGCTCGCCCGAAACCTCACCCAGGATCTCGATCGACGAGTTCTTTAAGGTCGAGCTCCGGGTGGGACGTGTCGTGACCGCCGAAGCCGTTCCGAAATCGAGGAAGCTCATCCGGCTTCAGCTCGACACCGGTGGCGAAACGAGACAGATTCTTGCAGGGATTCTGGGCGCGTACGAGCCCGAGACTTTGGTGGGACGTCTCGTTGTGTTTGTATCGAATCTAAAGCCCGCCAAACTCGCTGGCCTCCAGTCTGACGGCATGGTTTTGGCGGCGTCCGGAGAGGACAACGTGCCGGTGCTTCTGAGCGTGGAGGACCCGGACCAGGTTCAGCCCGGCTTCAAGGTCTCGTAACGACATGCCGACGGGCCCAGAGAAGACACATGGTTGATTCCCACTGTCATCTCGCCGACCAGTCGTTTACCCGAGACCTCGACGAGGTTGTGACACGCGCCAGGTTTGCGGGGGTGACTGATGCGCTGTGTATTCTCGACCCAACGGCGGACGACGAATGGGTCCAGGCGGAGCAAGTGGCCTCTCTGTGGCCTGTGGTCAGATATACGGCCGGGGTGCATCCCCATCACGCCGGGAAATTCTCCGCTCTTCTGGATGATCCGAACGATCAGCTTCTTGAACGGACGCTCACCCGTGCCCTCGGCGCCGTCTCACCGGTTTGTGCGATTGGTGAAATCGGACTCGACTATCACTACGATTTTGCTCCGCGCGACATCCAATGCGAGGTGTTTCGCCGCCAGGTGCGATTCGCACGAGAGCGCGACCTGCCGGTTGTGATTCATACTCGCGAGGCCGACGCCGACACTGTCGAGATTCTCGAGACTGAAGGGCAGCGGTCGGTCACCGGCGTCTTTCACTGCTTTACGGGCGATACAGAGTTGGCCCGGCAAGCGCTCGATCTCGGCTTTTTTGTGTCATTTTCTGGCATCGTGACCTTTCGGCGAGCTGACAATGTGCGCGACGCCGCACGCCTTGTCCCAGCGGACCGGCTACTGGTCGAGACCGACGCCCCATATTTGGCGCCGGTACCCCACCGCGGAGGGCGGAACGAGCCCGCATATGTGTCGCGCGTCATCGACGTCCTCGCCGAGACGCGGCACGAGACGAGCCGGGGGGTCGAGGAGTCGACGACCGCCGCGTATCACGCGCTTTTTGGATAGGCGGGTCTCCGAGAACGCGTCGCGACTTCTGACGCAAGGCGGGTTGTGGTGGTTTTGTCGAAAGGATCGCCGATGACAGCGGTCGTGTCGGCCGAGTCCGGCTGAAGGTGTGGTTTCGTTGACTCTCGCACGACAGTATGGTCTGATCTTGAGCGCACCTTTATGCAAACTGTCCGGTCTTCCGCACCTTCCGATCTGGTTCGAATCTTCGAGCCGATCCAAGACGATCTCGAGGCTGTCGAGGAGGCGTATGCCAGGCATATTCAATCACGCGTTGAGCTGATTCCGGAGATCGGACGTTATCTCCAGCGGAGCGGCGGCAAACGCGTTCGCCCCGCGGTGCTCTTGATGGCGGCCCGTCTCACCGGGTATTCCGGCGAGCAGGCAGTCAACTACGCCTCAGTCGTCGAGTTCATCCACACGGCGACGCTCGTGCACGATGACATCATCGACAATGCCGACCTGCGGCGCGGAAAGGCGGCGGTGCATTCTCGGTGGGGCAATGACATCACGGTATTGCTCGGCGACTACCTCTACATCAAGTCAATGGGGATGGCGCTGACCTATGACAATCTGGACCTGGTGCGGCTGTTGTGTGATGTCACGCTGCGCATGATCGAAGGCGAGCTCTATCAGCTGACCCAAACCGGGAATGTGGACATCAGCGAGGACGACTACTTCAAGATTATCCAGCGGAAGACGGCCTTTCTGTTCGGCGGCTGCGCCGAGATCGGCGGGATGCTTGGCACGATCAATGCGAAGCAGCGTGAGGCGCTCCGCGAGTATGGTTTCCGTCTCGGTATTGCGTTTCAGCTCGTGGACGATCTGCTCGATTACAGCGCAGACCGGATTGCTCTCGGCAAACCAATCGGCGGTGACCTCCGTGAGGGAAAGGTTACGCTGCCCGCGATCTTGCTGCTGCAGCGAGATAGCGGCCGGTCCAGCCGCCTGATCCGCGCGGCCGTTGCCAACCGGACGATTTCGACCGAAGACTGGAACGAGCTGAACGACCTCATGCACGAGCATCGGACTATCGAGCACTCGTATGATCGTGCCGTCGAATACGCGACCCAAGCGAAGCGATACCTCGATGTCTTTCCCCCGTCCCGGGAACGAGACTCGCTTGCGGCGCTTCCGGATTATGTGCTCGCTCGCGATCGATGAGCTCGGTTGCCGTGCGACCGTAGCGAGTGCCTTGTCTGGGAGCGACCGCGTCCGGCGGCTGCTGGTTCCGGCTGGTCGTTCGGAGGCACAGCACACGCGCCGTGTGAGAGCGTGTCGCGCACGAGCGTGAGCAGTATCGCCGGTCAGCTTGAAGTACTTCGCGCGCAGATTCGTTATCATGAGGCGCGCTACTACGGTCTCGACGACCCAGAGATTTCCGACGCCGAATTCGATGCGCTCTTGGCCGACCTCCAGGCCCTTGAGCGGTCTCATCCCGAGCTCGTCACCGCGGACTCTCCCACCCAGCGGGTCGCCGGGCAGCCGGTCGAAGGATTTGTCAGTGTCGAACATGCCGAGCCGCTGCTCAGCCTGGACAACTCCTATTCAGTCGACGACCTTCGGGCGTTTGATACCCGGGTGCACAAAGGACTGCATCTCGAGGACGGGGCGACCGTCGAGTATGTGGCCGAGCTCAAGATTGATGGTCTGAGTCTCGCCCTTACCTATCACGCTGGTCGGTTTGTCCGTGGCGTGACCCGCGGTGACGGCGTTCGAGGTGAGGACGTTACCGCGAACGCCCGGGCGATCCGCGCCATACCATTGCGACTCACGGGGACGGTTCCCGGTGATTTGGAGCTGCGAGGCGAGGTGTATCTTCCGCGGCGCTCGTTCGAGCGGGTAAATCAGGCTCGAGAGCAGACAGGAGAATCCCCGTTTTCCAACCCACGGAATGCGGCCGCGGGCACGATGCGAAACCTCGACCCCGCGCTTGTCTTCCGCCGTGGGCTGGCGACGTTTGTGTATCACGCCGTCGAAATCGGTGTGACCCACGCGCCGTCTCGTCCGCATCAGCAGGTGCTCACACGATTGCGACAATGGGGTCTCCCGGTCGAATCACATTGGCGCGTGTGTCCTACGATTGAGGCAGTGCTCAGTTATTGTGAAGAGTGGGCGACCCAACGACGATCGTTGGGGTTTGACACCGACGGGGTCGTGGTCAAGGTCTCGGACCCGGGGCTGCGTCAACGGCTCGGGGCGACATCGAAGTTTCCTCGGTGGGCGATTGCTTTCAAGTTTCCGGCCGAGCAGGCCACGACGCGGCTTCTCAGTATTGAGGTGAATGTTGGTCGCACCGGAGCGGTCACGCCCTACGCGGTGCTCGACCCCGTTCGGCTGGCGGGGTCGACCATTCGGATGGCGACACTACACAATGCCGACGAAATCGCACGGAAAGACATCCGCGCCGGAGATATCGTGCTCCTGGAAAAGGGGGGCGACATCATTCCGAAGATCATCAAACCCATCACCAGCCATCGCGGAACCGGAGAGGCGGCACCAGCGCCGTTCGCGATGCCGACCGCGTGTCCGGCGTGCGGCTCGACCCTTGAGCGACCGGAGTCTGGGGTGGTCTGGCGCTGTCCAAACCCACAATGCCCAGCGCAGATACGACGCGCGCTGCAACACTTTGTGGCGCGTCGGGCGATGGACATCGAAGGGATGGGCGAGTCGTTGGTCGACCAACTCGTAGAACGGGGCCTGGTGCACGATGTGGCGGACCTCTACGCCTTGACTCCCGCGATGTTAGCCGGGATTGAGCGGATGGGGCAGAAGTCGTCGGCAAAGGTGCTGGCGCAACTCGAGCAGAGCAAGCAGCGCGATCTCGCCCGCCTTCTCTTCGGCTTGGGGATTCGGCACGTGGGCGCGCGCGTGGCCCGCGTCTTGGCCGTGAGATTTGGCACTCTCGCTGCGCTGAATGCCGCGCCTCTCGATGACCTACAGGCAGTCGATGAGATCGGACCCATCGTGGCGGCCTCCGTGAGAGCGTTCCTGGATGAGGACCGGAATCAGAGGCTGCTCGCCCGGCTTCGCGGTGCGGGCCTGTGTGTCGAGCAAGGGGCAGCGCATGCCGGTACTGGCACCGGGGGGGCGCCGGCCTCCGTGGCGACGCTGGCAGGCGTGACGTTCGTGCTCACCGGAACGCTCTCGTCGCGGTCCCGTGAGACCGCGCGGAACGAGATCGAGGATCTCGGTGGCAGTGTCACGTCAGCAGTCAGCCGGAAGACTGGGTATCTCGTGGCCGGGGAGAATCCTGGCAGCAAGTTGGACAAGGCCCGCGCCTTGGGGGTCGACGTGCTCGATGAAGAGGCATTCCTGACACTTATTATGGATGCGGCGACACTATGAAACAGCGAATCCTCGTGATTGACGACGAGGCCTCGGTTCGCGATTCCCTCAAGATGATCCTGGAATACGACGGATACGAGTGCGTGTTGGCGCCAAGCGGCCGTGATGGCCTGGCGGCCGTCGAACGCGACGGACCGGACCTCGTCTTTCTGGACGTGAAGATGCCGGGCATGGATGGAATTGACGTCCTTCGGCAACTGCGAGTCCTCGACGAGTCGATCCCCATCGTCATGATTTCTGGCCACGGCACGGTGACGACGGCGGTTGAGGCGACGAAGCTTGGAGCCTTTGACTTTCTCGAGAAGCCCCTGTCTACCGAACGGGTTACGGTCACAATTCGGAACGCTCTGGACAAGCGACGGCTCGTTCACGAGAACCGTCGATGGCGGAAGGCAGACACCATACGCCACGAGATGGTAGGGCAGAGCGCGGCGCTCGCTCGAGTCGCGGAGGAAATCAGTCGTTCAGCCCCTGTGAAGAGCGCAGTCCTGATCCAGGGCGAGAGCGGGGTGGGGAAAGAGTTGGTGGCCCGAGCGATCCATCAGAATAGCCCCCGCGCGCGCGAGCGCTTTGTACAGGTCAATTGCGCCGCTATCCCGGACGACCTCATCGAGTCGGAGTTGTTCGGCCACGAGAAAGGCTCGTTCACGGGTGCGACCGAGAAGCAGATCGGCAAGTTCGAGCAAGCCGACCGGGGCACGATCTTTCTCGACGAAGTCGGCGACATGAGCGTCAAAGCGCAGGCAAAGGTACTGCGTGTCCTACAGGAGGGTGAAGTTGAGCGTCTTGGGTCGTCGCGGACGATAAAGGTCGACGTTCGCGTCCTCGCCGCCACGAACAAGGATCTCGAGCACGCGATCAGCGACGGTGAATTTCGAGAAGATCTCTTCTTTCGTTTGAGCGTGCTTCCCATTCGAGTTCCGTCGCTCCGCGAGCGCTCCGAGGACGTCGCGGAGCTGGTGCGGCACTTCGCTGGCCTGTTCGCCCGCGATAACAACTTCCGGACAAAACAGTTTTCGGACGCGGCCTTGACCTTTCTCGCGAGTCTTCACTGGCGTGGGAACATACGAGAGCTGCGCAATTCTGTGGAGCGCCTCCTGGTGATGACCAGTGGCCCAAAAATCGATTTGGACAATGTGAGGGCCGTGCTTCCGCTGACCGATCGTTCGGCAGCGGCCGACCTCGCCGGTATCGTGCCAACGACGACCCGGACGCTCCGAGAGTTCAAGGAAGCCAGCGAACGTGCGTTTCTCGTCGGCAAGCTGCGCGCGCTGGGATGGAATATTTCCAAGACCGCTGAGGAGATCGATACGCCCCGAAGCAACTTGTATAAGAAACTCGAGCAGTACAAAATTGGGCAGGAGACCGACGCCTAGTGCACCGCCGTCGAGAGACGGAATAGCCTCTGGCGACGTGTTTCATACGTTTCGGTTACAGGGTGCGGCCAAATCATGCGCGGCGCACCAGTGTTCTTTGACATTCCGTTGTAGCTCAATAGGTGGCCGCCGCGTGATGTCATGCGTGCACGACGTCACGGGGAGGAAAGTCCGAACTCCAGAGGACAGTGCGCCGGGTAACCCCCGGTCGGGGCAACCTGAAGGAAAGTGGCACAGAAAACATACCGCCCGCCGTTGCGTGTGTCGCCCGTGATGACGGGTAAGGGTGAAAAGGTGCGGTAAGAGCGCACCGCGCTCGTTGCAAGACGAGTGGCAGGCTAAACCCCGCACGGAGCAAGACCAAATAGGGAGGCGTTTGAGGGCGGTCCGTCCGAAGCCTCCGGGTAGGTCGCTTGACCTCATCAGTAATGACGAGGCTAGAGGAATGGTCGCCGCCCGACGGAGACAATCTGTCAAACTCGGGAACAAAATTCGGCTTATGTTTGAGCTGCAGCGGAACCTTTTCTGTCGGTAGGTATTTCCGGGCGGACGCTGGAGTGGTGAAATAGACATGTTGAAGCGGTGTGTGTTTGCTCTTGTCGGCGCGATAGTGCTGGGGGCCCTCGTCGTCACGCTGGCTCCGTCGCTGGACGGCCTCGCCCCGACCGCCGCGACGGCTGAGGGGCAACGTTGGGGCGCCGGCGGTCAGCGGCGTGCCGATGAGTCACCGCTCACCGTCGAAGAGTACACACCGCGGTCGACGCTGGTTGTCGACGAGCACCCGGTGCCTCGTGCCGCCTTCCCGGTCGTCGACGTGCATAGCCACCATCGCGCCCTCTCTGAGCGCGAGTGGGCGGGCGTGGTCCAGGAGATGGACGAGCTCAACCTACAGGTCCTGGTCAACCTCAGTGGTGGAACCGGACCCAGACTCGCGCGTCAGATAACCACGGTTCGAGACAGTGCGCACCCAGACCGGATGGTGTTCTTTGCCAATCTCGACTTCGGTCGTGGCGTCTATCCAGGATTTGGGGAGCGGGCGGCCGCCCAACTCGAAGCGGATGTGGGGGCTGGCGCGGTTGGCCTAAAGTTCTTCAAGAATTTTGGGATTTCCGTGCGTGACGAGCAGGGCGAGCGCGTGCCGGTTGACCACGCTGAGCTCGACCCGGTCTTTGAGGCATGCGCCCGACTGGGGATTCCCGTCTTGATCCATGTGGGTGAGCCGTCCGAGTTCTACGAGCCCGTCGATGCCTTGAACGAGCGCTGGCTGGAGCTGACATTACTGCCAGAGCGACGTCTTCCGGCGTCCCGCTATCCGGGTTTTGAAGCCATGATGGGGGAGCGGGACCGTCTGTTCGCGCGCCATCCGCAGACCACGTTCATTGCTGCCCATATGGGCTGGCACGCCAATGATTTGGCTCGGCTCAGCGAACTTCTTGATCGACTACCAAACGTGTATATCGAGACGGGTGCGATCTTGTACGACCTGGGGCGTCAGCCCCGTGCGGCACGTGAGTTTTTTCTGGCGTATCAAGACCGTGTTCTTTTCGGGAAGGACTCGTATCGCCCGAACGAGTTTCCCTACTACTGGCGAGTATTTGAAACTGCCGACGAATACTTCGACTACTACCGACGCTATCATGCGTTCTGGCAGCTCTACGGGATGGACCTCCCGGATGAGGTCTTACGCAAACTTTACTATGCCAATGCCTTGGCTGTGGTCTCTGGGATCAGCCGCGACCAGTTCATGACCTCGCGCTGAACCACGCCGGCGACCAGGACGATTTCTTGGAGGGCGGGACGCCGGCGTCGTCCGCTTCGGCGGGGGCCTCTGGTGGCGTCGGCGCTTGGGGGCTGGTAGCACGAATCAGCGGGGCCGCCCAGTGACCGATCGCCAAGATCGCCGCGGAGAGAATCAAAGATCTCATATCACTACTCTAGCGCCCCTTGCCCTACCGGTATTCCTTGAAGGGCAACTGGCAATCGTGTTTCCGAAGGAAGTTCAGAAACTTCTTGTAGTCATTCGAATCCATATTGAACAATTTGACAACGATTTTGTAGCTGCCGCGGGTTTCCTGGAGTCCGCGGCGTATGAGGTCGCGAACATTTGCCTTTGTGATCTCCCGGCGCATGTAGAGCGGGTAGACCGCGGTCCAAAACGATTCTCGATCGTCGATGAGTTTCTTGTACAGCTGGTCCGAGATTGTCTGCCGTTCTTCGCGAGGTGGCCGGAACGTAACGTCCCGCGCGGCCCTTACCTCCACCGGGAGGTCGTCTATAGTGACCACCTCTTGTCGGCCACTGACAATCAAACGCTCGACGACGTTGGCCAACTCGGAGGCGATCCTATTTATCTCGGCCTTGAGTTCGACCATCTGGGGGCTTGTGCCAATCAGCTCGGCGGCTGGGTCTCTGAGCATCTTGTTTGTGCTCCGGTTGTAGTCGCGAATCTCGAAAGATACGAGGCCTGATGTGGGCGTCCTGCCCGGCGCAGGCTTTGCGTTGACACTGGAAAACTGTCCAAATGTGTCGCCATCACGGAAGACTACGGCGACTACTGGCCGATGTGTCGTGCCTGGACATGTAGCTCCCAGACTTGGCGAGCGCCCGTCCTGAGGCCTCGCTGTTCGTCGGCGTTGCCGTCTATCGTAAGCAACCGTCAAGCCAACGAGGGAACATTTCCACACGGGCGGTCCGGGGGGTGAGTCAGCGCCGCTGTTTTCACATCGATTCGTTGTTCGCCTCGCCTCGACACCCAGCTTGACATTAATCGCGCACACGCGCTCTTGTCATTATTACGCTGAATTAACTCTACGTAACGGAAGACTCGAAGTCCACCTCGCGAGGCGTATGCGAAGGCCGGGCTCGAGTGCGCCTAACCGCCGCCGTAGCAACTTCAACCCTTGATCCGACCGAATCCGGACCGGCGTGCCGCCTGCACACCAGGGTCGCTCCGTTCTTATCGCAGCGGCCAGGCCATTGGGAGAACGAGTGCTGCCACCAGGATGACGATTATCGTCAAAGGGAACCCGGCTCTCGCGAAATCCGCAAAACGATAGCCACCCATCGCGTAGACCATCGTGTTTGTCTGGTAGCCGAGTGGAGACAGAAAAGACGCCGATGCACCGAGAGCAACCGCGATGGCAAATGGACGGGGGTCAAGCGCCGCCTGCTCAGCCGTTGCGAGCGCGACTGGGAACATAAGGACGGCTGCCGCGTTGTTGGTCACGAGCTCGCTCAGGAAGATCACCGCCACGAGCACTCCGAGCAAGAGGGCCGTATCGCCAGCCGCCGCCAGCGGAGAGATGATAGTCGCGGCAATGTGTCCATCGAGCCCGCTGGCCATGACCGCCGAGCCGAGTCCAAAGCTCCCGGCGATTACGATGAGAACGTTCATGTCGAGCGCCTGGCGTGCCTGCGTTGGGGTCAGTACTCTGGAAACAACCGTTGCAATGGCAGCGAGCAGAGCGGCCACGACGATTTCCAAGAACCCCAGGCTCACCACCGTCATCAACCCAACAAGAATTCCCACGACCACTGTTTGCTTCTCTCGGCGGCGCGGGCTGTTTCCCGCCAGCGGGGCGACAAGAAGAAAATCCCGCACGCATCTGACACGACGGTAAAACGTGTCATCGGCGAGGACGACCAGAAGGTCGCCAGGTCGAAGAACTACTTTGCCGAGCTTTCGGCGGATAGGTGCGCTCGCACGGTGAATTGCCACGACGGCACCCCCGTAACGTGAGCGGAACTCCATACGCTTGAGGGTCGAGTTGACGAGCGGAGAACCCTCAGCCACGACAACTTCGAAGAAGCTACGCTGAAGATCGCCGGACTGGACGGGAAAGTGGCGTTCTTCCGCCGACACCAACCCGGGGATCTGCTGAAGGTCCAGTATTCGCCCGATGTTCCCGGCGAAAGTCAGGCGGTCGCTCGCCTCGACGGGCTCGTCGGGCGATACCGGCGCAATCCGTCGTCCACTTCGCTCTACCTCGACGAGATAGACGCCATCGAGGTTTCGGAGTCCCCCTTCGCTGATCGTGCGTCCGACCAGCGGGCTACGGCTTTCTACTATCATTTCTACCGTGAACTCACGCGCGTCGAGTGCGAGGTCTTCGCTTGGCGCTCGTCGATCGGGCACCATGTGCGGTCCGGCGAGAATCAAGAACGCGAGGCCAGCCAGGGCGATCGGGAGCCCGACCCAGCCGATCTCGAACATTCCGAACGGGTTCTGACCGGCCGACTCGAGTAGGCCTGAGACCACGAGATTTGTCGATGTGCCGATAGTGGTTATGAGACCGCCCAGAATCGCCGCAAAACTGATCGGTATGAGATACGTCGATGGCGACTGTCCCGTGCGACGCGCCCACGACACAACCGTCGGAGCGACCATCGCCACGATGGGCGTATTGTTCAAGATGGACGACGCGAACGCGGTAGGAGTCAGCAGGCGCAGGAGGCGGGAACGCGGGCTCGTGGTTTCGGGACCCAGGAGCCGGGGTAGGTGGTCAAGTAGCCCACTTTTCTCAGCGCCCGCCGCAAGGATATAGAGCGCTCCGACGGCGATTGGTGCGGAGTTCGAAAATCCCGCGAACGCGTCTTTGGTGTCGATCACCCCACAAGCAAGAAGCGCCGTCGTGGCGCTGAGGACGACGAACGGCGCGGGCGCTCTATCGGTAGCCATTGCGGCCACTGCCAGGAGCACGACTACCAGGGTGAGCCACGCGTCGGGGGTCATCGGCCGTTGCCGCCAGGCGCCTCCCCGAGTTGTTGTCGCAGCGTCTCGACTATCGGCGTGCCGTCAAGGTCCGGGTCCGAAGCGAGGGCTTGCTGGAGTTCGGTCCGCGAGGCGTCCAATTGGCCGACCGCATGTTGGACAACTGCAAGATGAAGACGAGTCTCAGCGGAAGATGGGGCGCCAACCGCAGACGCCGTCAAGTGGTCAAGCGCCTCTTGGTCTTCACCCCGAATGTGGTAAATCAAATCCAGTGTATCCGCGACGACCGGCGCGCCCTGTGAGAGGACGAACGCACGTTGGGCCCGGCGGAACGCCTCGTCCAACTGGTTATCCTCTTCCCCCAAAAGAACCGCCAGGTTGTTGAGAGCGGCGATGTTGTCTGGCCATCGGTCGAGAATGAGCTGATATTGGGCTTTCGCCCGTGCGGTGTTATCAGCTTCAAAATGAAGCTGAGCAAGCGATACGCTGTATAACTGAGGAAGCTCGCTGTGCGTCTGGGCTTCTGAAAGTGCCGCGGTCGCGCCGGTTCGGTCTTCGATTGCCAACAGCCGGTTCGCTCGGGCGACGAGTGTGGCAGCTTCGACGCTGAGACCCTCCTCTTCGATCCGCGCGACGTGGCGGGCGGAAAAGAACCGAGGAAGACCTGTTGCGGGGTTCGCTGTCGGACTTGCGATATCGAGTGGGACACCTGGTCGGTTAAACGGCGCCGCCAGTGGGTCGCCAACGATGACCGCCCGCCAGCCGAGATCCGGCAACGCGAGGTAGAAAGATTCGGCAAGGTTGCAACCGTTCAAATACGCGGAAAACAAAGGCTGGGGGCGAAGCGCGCCGTCTAGAAATGGGTCGGCTACGTGCCCGGCGCCGCCGGTGGCCCCCTGCCGGATCATGTCTCCGGATGGCCATTCCGGCGGACCGGCGTAATACGACCGCCGATCGCGCCATTGCCCGGTTGTCCAGTCTGTCGGCGGAGCCGTGAATGTGCGCGCGCTCGTTCCCACGTAGCTCGAGGCGATCGACCCGGCCGCGAAGTTGAGGCCAAGGTCTCGTCCGACGAGCGAAGGGTCGTTGGAACCCCATGAGTAATAACCGAGGAGTTCCGCCGCCGCACTGGCAGACTCGGTCGTGGTTTCCAGTATCGAGACCCCGGCGGCGCCTACCATTTTCCGATAGAGCAGGGTGAGGTCCGAATCCACACTCGAGACTGAACCGGTGCGTCCGCGGGTACCCGCGACGCGAACTGGGATGTCCTTTGTGAGGGCAATATAGAGAATGCGGTCCTGCGCATCGTGTCGGCGCAGCCACTGGGTAATGGGAGCCTCAATACCGAGCGAATAGTCGCGGCGGGAGATCTCATCCACGACGGGGACGTCAATCTCTAACAGCTGTCCCGCAGGGACCCCGCGGGCCTGGACGTAGTGGGCGCCGATTTCCTTGGAAACAGCGCTTGTCCCGAGAATCAGACACCAAAGAAATAGTTGGCACCGGTCGAGCCACGGCGCGCGGCGGTGAGACACTCGGTCCGTGTCAGTCATAGTTTTAGCGGCGACCCTGATAGCATGTATCAAGACATAAAGTCACTTGGAATGATGACAAAAGGCTCTGATGACGTGCCTGTGAGTGTCAAGACTCGCCAATTAGGGTCGATAGTGGCTCGTGCGAAGCGTGGACGAAAGTGCCTCATCGCTGTCAAAGACTACTAGACAGATCAAGAAGAGGTTTGAATGAGCCGTTTTTTGGTGACCGGTGGAGCCGGGTTTATCGGGTCGCATCTGGTCGATACCCTCGTCAATCAAGGTGAGGCGGTCCGCGTGGTCGATGATCTGTCCACCGGACACAAACGTAACCTGGCGGGTCACGGCGCGAAAGATGTCGAGTTCGTCAAGGGCGACCTCGCCGTGCCAGGCGTGGCGAAAGCGGCCGTCCAGGACATCGATTTCGTTCTCCATATCGCCGCCATTCCGTCGGTGCCGCGTTCGGTCGAAGACCCGGTTACCAGCCACCGCGCCAACGTTGACGCGACGCTCCATGTGCTAACGGCTGCTCGCGAGGCTGGGGTCAAACGGGTCGTGTTTGCCAGCTCATCATCGGTCTATGGTGACTCGCCCACGTTGCCAAAGCACGAAGCCATGCCGACGAATCCTCTGTCCCCGTATGCCCTCCAGAAGCTCATTGGAGAGCAATACATGGGTTTGTTTTTCCATCTGTATGGTTTGGAAACCGTCTCCCTGCGTTTCTTCAACGTGTTCGGTCCGCGCCAGGACCCGGCCTCGCCCTCCTCTGGAGTGATTTCTCTTTTCACCGCGTCGTTGAGTGAAGGTCGGCAACCCCTGATTTACGGAGATGGAGAGCAAACCCGCGACTTTACTTTTGTCTCTGACGTGGCCGCTGGGGTGATTGCCGCGGCGACCAGTGCGAACGTAGCGGGGCTGTCCATCAATCTGGCGCCGGGCGGCCGCATTTCGTTGAATCGCTTGTTTGCAGTACTGAAGGACATCATAGGAGCCGACGTGGATGCGGTCTACGGCCCGCCCCGGCTGGGGGATGTCCGGGATTCGCAGGCGGAAAATACACGGGCCCAGGAACTGTTGAGTTTTGATCCAAAGGTCAGTGTAGAGGAAGGGCTCTCCAAGACCGTCGCCTGGTATCGCCAAAGTCAGGCTGCCGTTGAAACCAGTGTATAGCCCATACCGCGGTCAGTCGTGGTCTGATGGGGACGATTTCGATACGGACTCCCGGTTGCCAAGGGGTGTGACTCGCCTGACCACGAACATCGTTCCGTCGATGTCCATGATCTCGACTGGTTCGCCGCGCGCGAGAGACTGTCCCGCCTCGGCACGCGCGCGCCAGAGTTCGCCCCTGACCCGCACGTAGCCGTCCGGCGCCAGCGCGGCCAGCGTCGTACCTCGCATGCCGATCAACCGTTCGATCGGTAGGCGGTCGTCGGTCTCGTATGCAAACCGGAGAACCGGATACAACACGATGTCCTTGATGACCCACACCGCAAGGACCCCGGCCGCGAGCCACACTGGAACGTCGAGAGACCGGTGCGCCCACCAGCCTCCTCCTGCCGCGATGATCCAACCGGGGATCTGAAATGCCGTGTAGCGGGCCAGGGGCGAGCGGTGGACACGGAGGACCATGACACCAGATTATCGCTGCCCGCCGACGGAAGAACCACTCGCGGCGCGGGCACCATTGGCTATGAAGCGACCCACGCCGCCCAACGTCCGTGACGGCGTTCCAACGAGAGTGGCATGTTGAAGCACGTTGAGAGCTTGCTGCTCGTGAGCGTCTCCTCGATTGCCCCCGACGCGACGAGTCGTCCCGATCGGAGCAGGAGGCCGTGGCTGAACCCGCCGGGTATTTCGTCGACGTGGTGCGTCACCATAATGATTGCTGGAGCGGTCGCGTCTCGCGCAAGTGTTCCGAGCTGATGAATCAACTGCTCGCGCCCACCAAGGTCGAGGCCAGCGGTCGGCTCATCCAAGAGCAAAAGAGACGGGTCGTTCATCAGTGTGCGGGCGAGCAGCACTCGCTGGCGTTCTCCAGACGAGAGAGTGCCAAATCTGGATGTGCCCAAGCGTTCGCAGCCGAAACGTGCGAGCAGTTCTGCGGCCTTGTCTCGGTCTTCGGAGGTGTATCGATGCCAGTGGGGCGCGAGCGCCGCATATTTACCGGTGACGACGACGTCGGCGACGCGCAGCGCCGGTTGCAGCATATCTGTCACGGCCGAGCTGGTGAATCCGAGACGCGCGCGCAACGTTCGCACGTCTACTCGACCAAGTCGTTTGCCAAAGAGATCGACAGTGCCGCGGGTTGGATGCTGGTAGAGGCTCGCGACCCGGCACAGCGATGTCTTTCCCGAGCCGTTCGGACCCAGTATCACCCAGCGGTCAGTCGAGCGAACCTGCCAGGAAATACCATCGAGAATCTGGCGGTCTCCACGGATCAATGTGACGTGCTGAAGGTCGAGGACAGGTCGGTCGTTCATGTCAGGGTTGGGTGGCCGGCGGTATGGCCGGGCCGGCGTAACGCAAGAGGATTGTTGCCGCCCCCCGGGATCTTACTCCGCACCGAAATGAGACCGGCGTGGCCGATCGGTGGTCGCTGGGGCTGTGCTCTGTACCTCGACGCGTATCTTCTCCGTTTTGTAGAGTGAGCGCGAGACCTTCGATGCGCTTCTGTTCCGTGCCCGAGCAATGGACCCTGGGCGACAACGCGTCTGACGATGACGAGTCGTGAGACCAAACACGAATATCCCGCTCGTTCGAGTCGAGCGCTTGACGAAGACATATCCACACCCAGGGTCGGCCGCGAGCCACCGTGGGGCGCCACCGGGCGTTCGCGACGTCAGCTTTGATATCGGCGCTGGTCAAACGCTGGGCCTGGTCGGTCCCTCTGGCGCCGGCAAGACGACGATTGGTCGAGCCGCGCTCCGTCTCGTCGAACCGACCGCGGGTCGTGTCACGATGACAATGCGGGCGGGCGAAACCGTCGATGTTACAACGCTCTTCCCGCGTGACTTGCGTCGGTTTCGACGCCATATGCAGATGATCTTTCAGGTTCCCTACACATCGTTGGACCCGCGGCTGACGATCCGACAGGTTCTCCGGGAGCCGTTACGGTTGCACCGCATCGGTGGGCGGGACTCGCTCGACACGCGTCTGCACGCACTGCTCGACAAAGTGAGCCTTGACCCGGCCGTCTTGGACGACCTGCCGAGCTCGCTCAGTGGCGGTCAGCGTCAGCGGGTGGGGATTGCCCGGGCGATCGCCTGCCTCCCTCGATTTGTGGTCGCGGATGAGCCGGTGACCGCCCTCGACATGTCCGTGCAGGCGCAGATCCTGAATTTGATGCGGGACCTTCAAGAAAAGCTGGGTCTGAGTTATCTCTTCATCTCGCACGACGTGGCCGTTGTGGCGCACCTGTCTGACACGATTGCCGTACTCTCCGACGGAGAGACCGTCGAGCATGGTGAGACGGACGCGGTGTTGACGCAACCGGCGCACCCAGTGGCGCAAGCGCTCGTGCGCGCCGCCCGGCGCCGCTTCAAGAGGAGCTAGATGCCAAGGCCGCTCGCACGAGTTGTCGTCCGTCTGCCAAATTGGGTAGGGGACATCATGATGACGCTGCCCGCGCTCCGCGCGCTCCGCGCGTCGTTGCCGGACACCGAGGTGCTCGCATTGGCAAGACCGGAGCACGTGGAGCTTGCCCAACGCATCGTCTCTGTCGCCCGCGTCGCGGTGGCGCCACCTCGTCGTGGGCGAGGGAGACGGCGTGCTATGTGGACGGTGGCGAGTGAACTGCGACGAAGCCAGTGCGACGCCGCGGTGCTGTTCGCGCCGTCATTCGAGGCCGCGCTTACCGTCTGGCTCTCTGACGTGCCGATCCGCATCGGGTACCCCACCGACCACCGCGGAGTCCTCCTGACAGAGAGGGTTGAGGATCGCGGCGGACACCGCAGCGATGGGTTCTTGGATTTGGTGGAGAGGCTAGGTGGCGCTCGACGACCAGATGACTCTCGGCTGGGCGACGGATTTCGATGCGCACCCGCGGAGCGCGCATGGGTAGACCGCCTCTTCGGCCGGCTTGGAATTGGTCGCACGACGAAGCCTATTTTTGTGAATCCCGCGTCTGCGAAAACTCCGCGGGCGTGGTCGAGTGATAGGTTCGAGCAGCTGGCGGTTCGGCTTGCCGTAGCCTCATCGGCGGCGGTGCTGGTGCACGCGCGGTCGCCGTTTGAAGTGCCGTCGGACTGGACCCGGCACCGCTCGATTCGCACAGTATCGGATGCCAGCCTCGTCGAGTTGGCGGCGATTCTCGAGCGGTGCGCCGTCTATGTCGGAAACGACAGTGGACCCATGCATCTGGCGGCGGCCGTCGGTATCCCGACCGTTGGCATCTATGGTCCGTCGAGCCCGACACGCACCTCACCGCGGGGCAGCTGCCATACGCCCGTGACGGCCGCCTTCGCGTGCTCGCCATGCCGAGAGCGTTTCTTTGAGGAGTGCCCGTCGGCCCCAACCGCGGACCAGCGCCCACCGTGCTTGAACGCCATCGAGGTGGATGACGTGGTCGCCGCCGTGAGTCGGGCCCTCTGAGGGCTCGTGGCCCCGTCCACTATGGCACGCGATCGGCGAGTGTTTTCTTGAGTTCCAGAACTTCCCGCTGCAGCTCTTTCAGCTCCTCGGCCATGCGAGGCAGACGGGCAAGATGGGCTTGTTGGCGCTTGATGTTCTTGAGCGGTCGGGCCGGCGTGCCCCAATAGACCTCGCCCGCCGGGACGCGCTTCCGACTCGGGACACCACACTGGGCGCCCACGGTCGCACGCTCGTCGATACGACAGTAGTCTGCAATGCCTACTTGTCCGCCAATGACCGCATGGTCCCCGACGCGAGAGCTTCCGGCTATACCGGTCTGGGATGAGATGACCACGTGAGATCCAACCTGCACGTTGTGGCCGATCTGGCAAAGGTTGTCGATTTTGACACCGGACTTGATGACCGTCTCGTCGAGGGCGCCCCGGTCGACACAGGCGTTCGCGCCGACCTCAACGTCATCGCCAATAGTGAGACGCCCGACTTGAGGAACCTTGAGATGGCGCGTGCCGTCAAAGACAAAACCGAATCCGTCCGCTCCGAGGACCGTCCCCGCGTGAAGGATCACGCGGTCGCCGAGTCGGACCTCTGGATACAGTACCACGCGCGGGTAGACGACACAGTCCTCACCGATTTCACAGTCGTGTCCAACAAAGCAGCCAGGAAAGATGGTTGTCCGTGCCCCGATGCGGGCACCGTCGTCGACAAACGTCCACGCTCCGAGCGCCACGTCGCTGCCCAGTGTTACCTGCGAACTCACGATCGCGGTGTCGTGAACGCCACGGAAAGGGTGCACGAGCGGGTAAAGCCACTGTGCGACCCGAGCGAACGCGACCCGAGGCGCGTCCACCACGATGACCGTCCGACTCGGGTAATCACCTGGTGGGACAAGCACGCAGGACGCGTTGCTCGCGGCGATGTTCGCGACGTATCGACCCTCCGCATATGCCAGCGCTCCTTGCCCGGCGCTATCGAGGCTCCCGATTTCGTGAATCTCGACGCTGTGGTCGCCCCGGAGAGTGCCGCCGACGAACTCTGCTATTTCGCGCGCTGTCCTCATTCTCGTGGTCCTAGCGTCAGGCGATCATACCGCCACCGACGAACGGAATCTCGTAGAAGTATGACGGCACGCTGTGGTCCGGACGACGGTATCCGTGGCGTCGCTCACCGCCATTGGCCCGTCACTTTCAGATAGATCACGGGTACTTACATGCGCCAAGGTCCGCGCTGAGCGCGTCGGTCACCCCGGCCTCGTGGCTAGAGGATGGGTCGTGGTTCTCCCCCACAGCCCCTTCGACTGTCGAGGAGGCTCGGCACGAGAAACGGTGGGAGCGGGCCGTGCCGGTCGTCGAAAAATGCGAGTGACGGGGTCAGCGTGCGGCGGTCAGCGTGCTCAGCGTACGCCGTGCCTCGTCGGCCCCGTTGAAATCGGCGGAGAGCGCGAGCGCTTGGGTCAATGTCCGCTCGCCGGCCGCGAGGTCGTTTGCGCCGACATACGCCATACCCAGGTGGAACTGATACTCGGGATTGTCGGGAGCTTGTTCGACGCTCTGCTCCAGCGGTGGGATGGCTCGCTCGGGCACGTCCATCTTGTAAAAGATCCACCCCAGCGTGTCGTTTACCTCGTGCCGGTCTGGGAGCACATTTTTGGCCACCTGGGCGAGCTCGAGCGCTCGCGGCAGGTCCTCACCCGATTCTCCGTAGTGCCATGCGAGATTGTTGGCGGCGACCGCCGCGCGCGGGTTGCGGCTCAAGGCTCGCTCGTATCGCTGGGTTGCTTCGTCGACTCGTCCCTGCATCTCGAGAATCATTCCGGCCATGGTCGGGGCGGCAATGCTCTGTTGCTGTCGCTCGGCCAACTCTTCAAACTCAATCAAGGCGTCGTCCAGTCGTCCTTGCACGACATAGAGCTGCCCCAGCATGCCATACGCATCGAGCGTGTCGGGGTCGACGGCGAGAGCGCTCCGCAGAGCGTTCTCGGCGGCGGCAAAATCCTGACGCCCGACATGCCCACGGGCGGACAGCACGAGAAGGCCAGCATTTCTCGGGTCTTCGCTCAACCGCTGATTGATACGGAGGAGTGTGTCATCGGTTCGGCCCGCCGCGAGATCGAGAAACATGAGTCCAGCCAGCGCCTCGACATTGTTCCGGTCGAGTTCGAGCGCGCGCTCGAACGAACGGGTCGCGGGCGCGACATCCTCGTTGACCGTGTGATACGAGCCGTACTGAGAGTGGACCCCGGCTACGTTTGGAAACTCGGCTTCCAGGTCGCTGAGGAGCGCGCCAGCTCGTTCCAGGTCGCCGTTGACAATAAGACTTCGTGCTAGCGTGAGTCTCGCGAGAGGGTTGTCCGGCGCGACGTTCAGCACGTCTTCCGACAGCCGTTCGGAGGCTTCTGCATCGCCGCTGACCAGATACAGCCGCGACAGTTCCAGTTGAGCTGCCGTCGCGGCCGGGTTGAGTCGGAGGACTTCGTTGTATGCCGTGATCGCCTCGACATATTCGTCGCGCTCGGTGTGGATTGCGCCCAGTACGTAGTGCGCGTTTGCCGCTTGGGGGTCGGCCGCGACAGCCGTCCTGGCACTCTCGAGCGCCTGGTCGTAGTCTTCCTCGGCGCTGAAGAAACGGCTCTGTGCTAAATGCGCTCCCACGTTCTGGGGTTCTCTCGCGATGACCTCGTCGATCAAATCATGGGCGGTCGATTCCTGGCCTTCTGCATAGTCCAGAGTGGCGAGCATGGCGTTGGCCATGCCCCATCCCTGTGGCAGCTCCGCCAGGGTCTCGAGTTCGGAGCGAGCATCCGGCATGCGATTCGCGTTGAGGTAGTACTGGGCAAGCTGTAACCGTAGTCCCACGCTGTTCGACGCGGCATTGGCCAGCCGGACAAGCGGAGCTTCTGCCTGCGCCATCCGACCGGTCGTCAGAAATAGGGCCGCCGCGGCCCTATTGGCCAGTATGTTCTCGGGATCCAGTTCAACGGACTGGGCAATCGAGATTTCGGCTTCCTCGAGACGATTGGCGTACCAGAGATACTGCGCGAGTGCGAGGTGCGCGGACACGTTCTCCGGCTCGACTTCAATTGCCTTGCGGAATCTGGACTCGGCCTCCCCGCCGTCGCCGCGGAGCGCTTCCAGAGTGCCTAGCGTGGCGTATGACCTGGCTTGTCCGGGGTCTATTTCGATAGCTTCCTCGATCTGCGCGATCGCACCATCGAGGTCATCCAGCCGAACCAGTGCGCTGCCGAGAACAATTTGTGCGTCAATGTTCTGTGGGTCGGCGTCGAGCGCTCGGCGTGCCCGAGTCTCGGCGTCTTCAAATTCTCCGGCTTGAAGCAACATTACCGCTGCATCTGTCTGCGCTTCAGAGTCCCCGGGGAGAAGGTCAGCGGCCCGTATGCGCTCTTGATACGCGCCCCGGAGGTTTCCCACGGCAATGAGGGCCCTCCCAAGCTGTTTGCGGGCTTCGCCGTATCGGCGGTCAAGCTCGATCGCGTTTCGATACTCGATGATTGCGGCGTCGTATTCTTCGTTCTCCAAATACTGATTGCCGCTTTCGAAATATCGCAGCTTGGCGACCTCTGGATCCTCGGAGCAACCCGCGAGGAGCACGAGAGCCAGCGCCGCCATCGACCCGAGAAGACGTCGTGTTCTGTGGTTCATGATGGTAATAGCTCGTTTTTCGTGGGAGGAGGACGGTCGGAGCATTAACGACTCTAATTGTCGTAGTGCAAGATTGCTACAGACGTCGACATTCGTCGTCTCCCGCAGCGCAGCACGTGGCGTGCGTCAGACGGGGGGAGGCGGTCGTCGGCACACTGGGTATCGATCGAGATGGTAGGATGCATCACGATTGGGGACGACACCCAATGGGAAAAGACGAGCTACGCGTAGCGGAAGAAACAATATTACCGAATGAAGACGCCGTCACCGACGAGTTTGTCGAGTTCCTAAAGCGCGCCAGCGAGCGTCGCCACCCGTCCGGCGAACTGCGTCGTTTCAATCAGCCCCGTCACGCGGGGTGCGCGCATGCGCAACTCATCGTATCTGACGATCTGGCGGCCGAACTCAAAGTCGGGGTGTTTGCACGACCCGGCGCGTATGACACACGGGTGAGATTCGCGAGCGC
>Ga0310123_10000095_pt1 | contig 73412 bp, 63 predicted proteins | sample CB6_AW_1057_MG_FD_203505 | JGI IMG/M metagenome (GOLD analysis project Ga0310123, IMG submission 203505) | Marine microbial communities from Western Arctic Ocean, Canada - CB6_AW_1057 | ecosystem: Environmental > Aquatic > Marine > Oceanic | place: Canada: Western Arctic Ocean | collected...
GTCGTGACCATACTATTCACGATCGAGTACGTATTAAGATTTCTTACCGCTCCGAAAAAACTGAGGTACGTATTCAGCTTCTACGGTCTCGTTGACCTTGTAGCGATACTGCCATTCTATCTTGCGCTCGGATTCAACCTTCGTCCAGTCCGTGCGTTCTGCTTATTCCGGATCTTTCGCATTCTCAAATTGACCAGATATAGCGACGCTATGACTCGTTTTGGGAGAGCACTCTCACTCGAAAAAGAAGAAGCGATTGTCTTGTCTGTAGCCACGTCGGTATAGCTATACCTCTCAGCCATAGGAATCTATTTTTTTGAACACGAAGCGCACGCAACCGGAAAATTTTCAATCTCTCTTTGACAACCTCCGGTGGGCTATCGCTACGCTTACAACAGTTGGTTATGGCGATGTTTATCCAATCACCGTTGGCGGACGATTGTTTACGTTTGTCGTCCTAATGTGTGGACTCGGTATCGTGGCGATGCCGGCAGGACTCGTCGCAGCCGCATTGCTGAAAATTCGACACGACGAACACCGTGAATAACAAATGCTACGCCGAGTCACAAACGTCACATCGAATAGTCAAGAACCGACGAAATTATCCAGATCAGTTACACTGGCCTAGAACATATGCGCGCCCGTAGCTCAGCTGGATAGAGCGCCGGGCTTCGAACCCGTAGGTCGGGGGTTCAAATCCCTCCGGGCGCGCCAACTTCTGTTTTTCTAGATTCCATTTCCAGCACAAAAAGTTTAAAGTTTTCCCTTTTCGGCCCAATCACTGTCGGTGAATACTGACCATAATCACTTTAAAGCACCACCTTATCGATTGCGCCGTAAACGTCGTAAGTGTACCCTTCGAACCGTACAGCGACAGGGTCCTGAAACCATGGCGGAGGAGGGAAGATCCAATGGGTACGCTCTGGGTTGCAATGCTGAGCATAGTCTTGGCTTCATCGTCGGTCTTAGCACATCATTCGTTTTCTGCTGAATTTGATATTGAGAAACCGGTCACATTACACGGAACTCTAACGGAGTTCGAATGGATAAACCCTCATGGCTGGATCCATTTGGATGTCATTGGATCAGATGGAACAGTGGTGAACTGGGCGATCGAAACTGGCAACCCAACAGCACTGCTGAGACGTGGCCTTAGAAAGAGTGACTTTCCCTCTGGAATAGAAGTCATTGTCGAAGGCTATCTAGCAAAGGATGACACTCCAACTGCAAACGGAATCACCATCACATTTTCCGATGGACGAAATTTTTTTGCTGGCTCATCTGGTACTGGTGGCCCTGAGCGCTAAGATTAATTTTTCGATCGAATTCTTCACCACATAAAGCACAGACCCCATTAGAGGCGACGGAAACGATGAACTTCTCCTCCATTCGTTCTGCCACTGTTATCACCGTCTTGGTTCTTTTGTCTTTGCCTATCAACGTTCATGTCGAGCAAGAAACAAAGCCGCCGTATGTGCCAAATCAAACTGTCGATGGAGAACCTGATCTCCAAGGTATCTGGCAAGCAATGAACACCGCAGCCTGGAACATTCAGAACCACTCTGCGCGGCACGAGGTGCCTGCTGGACAAGGCGTCGTAGATGGAAATGAGATCCCGTATCAACCATGGGCAGTGAAGCAAAAAACAGTCAACTTCGAGACCCGCTCAACCGCAGACCCTGAAGTGAACTGCTACATGCCTGGAGTCCCTCGCATCACCTACATGCCTCACCCGTTTCAAATCCTGCAATTTTCTAATCGAATCCTAATTTTGTACGAATACGTACACGTCACGCGAACAATCTACATGGACGGAAGTCCACATCCCGATGGTCACATTGATTTCTGGATGGGCGATTCACGAGGCCATTGGGAAGGAAACACGCTGGTCGTCGACGTAATACATTTCAATGATCGCACTTGGTTCGATCGCGCCGGCAACTTCCACAGTGATGCTCTACATATCGTCGAACGCTACACACCAACAAGCCCCAACCACTTGCAATATGAGGTCACCATTGAAGATCCGAAAGTCTTCACACGTCCGTGGAAAATGAGTATGCCTCTCTACCGGAGACAAGAACCCGAAATTCAGCTTCTTGAATATGAATGCTACGCTTATGCTGAACAAGAACTGGCAGACGGAAAGTAAACGAAAACTTCCAGTGGAGAACCCAGCATGACGATCCTCAAGTCTGTTAGCTCTGTCATTGCCGTTGCGGGATTGCTTTTGTCATGGTCATTCATAGTGAACATTTTGACTCGTGACGTCATAGCCGAGAATTTCATCATGGTTGTCGAAGCTTCAACCTCGAACACCCCTTCCACCTCGCTTCCTCGACAGTCATCGCGTACTCCGCGCACGTCGAACGGGCACCCCGATCTCGAAGGTTTTTGGGAAGGAGGACCGCTAAACGCCTCCCATAGCATCGAAGAAGGGTGCTGCGACCCTATCCACGCAAGAATGCAAAGCCGCGGTCCCGAACGTTTAGGACTGCCAGATCAATTGGTGGTGAATCCGTCTAGCGGTCGAATTCCCTATCAACCGTGGGCTACCGAGATTAGAACGGAACATCTTTTTAACATGGAAACTCCAACGAGTCTTGAGCATATTGATCCCGAAGACCGATGCCTCCTCCTCGGCACGCCTCGCAGTAACTACCGCGGAGACCTTCAGATTCGCCAGTCCGCTGACCACATAGTCATCCTTTACGAATGGACTCATGCATATCGCGTGATTCCGACCGATGGAAGGCCGCACCTCAGCGAAGGCATCAATTTATTTAATGGAGATTCACGTGGCCATTGGGAAGGCGATACCCTAGTAATCGATGTCACCAACTTTAACGATAGACCATGGCTGGACTCGCACGGTAGTTTCTACAGTAAAGAAATGCGCGTAATCGAACGCTGGCGTTTATTGGATGCGGACACCCTCCAGTACGAGGCTACCGTCGAAGACCCGGCCGTCTTCACACAACAATGGACCATGGCATTCACCATGAACCGCATTAAACAATCAGGCTACGAATTCTTCGAAGAGGCGTGCTGGGAAGGTGTGACTAACAAGCACCGCCTCGCGGCGGGTCGAATTGCCGTCGATGCTGGAGAGAGACGAATTCACACGCATGAAGGACAGAAATAGGCTGATGGGCTGGTTGCGGTTTTTCGTGTTTCGACGTTAGCTACGTCCAGTTATCACTGCTTTTCGCTCGCAGATTTTTCTTCTGCACGCTCACCACTCAGAATATTTGCCATCGCATAATTCCCTTCGTGACAGGCATACTCATAGATCACATAGTCGCTGAGCTTTGGCATCATTCGATGAGCAGTCCAAGGCCGCGTGTACACCGTCGGGTCCCTGATAGTGAACCGGTAATCCACCACATCAGCACTCACACGCCGGAAACGCTCCACCGCCACCGTGTTCACTGACGAAGGAAATCTGTGTTGAGTATGAGCACTGAAATTCGAGGTTTCCACCACTAAAGTATCGCCATCCCAGTAGCCACGTGAATCTCCATTCCACTGGCGAACGTCAGCATCCAGTCTAGGGCGCCCATCAACAGGAATGATCCTCACATCGTGTATGTTTTCCACTAACACCGCCACATATCCAGGCGCCTGAAAAATTTGATAAGTATTGTTGTATCCCGTGGATACCGGTGGAACGCCATGATAAGTAATGCATCGGTCCCAGTTACTCCTATCGAGCCAAGAATCAGCAGGATGATCAAGCCGGTACGCGCGCTCAGCGGCAGTTCGTTCACGAGTCTCTGCTTTTAATGGTAACAATCCGTCTCTCGGATCGATGATCAAAGACGTTCGCAAATCAGGACTGACCGTCCCCCGATCAAACCAAAGGGCATTGTAAGCCCCTACATCACCAGGTCGAGGCAGACGGTCCTGGGTCACAGCAAAGTTCCTCGCCTCCGCCTCTTCGGGAGTGTAAAATTCCCGGTTCTCTACACTAGTTGGTCGCTGCAGCGGCGTCAGCGAGGCATACGACCACATACCTTGCAAATCTGGATCTCCCCAGGCCGTGCGTGGTGATCGCCAATCCCCGGATGTCTCACTCTTCGTCTGACTTCCTACCGAAACAGGCATGAGAATGAAGAAAAGAAAGACGACGAAACACGCTTGGCAAGCTCTAGCTCTCATCGAGAACCTTCCCTTTGACAGAATGTGGATCTGAGCTACTACTCGAGTCACGATGTAACCAACCGTAAGAATGCACGAAGAGGCAACGAAAACATTCCGTATCAAACTGCAACACTGATTAGAAGTTTCTAGAAAACAACGAGAAATGTTCCGTCCTGTTCGGAAACCAACGACGGCCGACTCCCCTCAGGAATCTCAGGACCACTTCCAGATTCCGTCATTGGCTCGCCGTTCTCACTATAAAGCTGCCAGTGAAAGACTCCCCCGGATTGCCAACCGTAACCGTCCCCCCATGCAAGTAACGTCTCACCACGATTGTTAACAGCAATAGCCGGATTCTTACGCCGCGCTTCTGCTGTTCCCACAGCAGTGGTAATGCTCTTCAACGAGTCAGCACGCCCAAAAAACACCTGGCCCGCTGTCTCCCACGCGACCGTTGCCCCACCTGGTCCACTAGCCAGGTCCGTGGTCGAAATAGGACAAGCATTAATTTCCCACGGGTCTATCAACTCATCAGAAAAGGTTAAACCAGCATCACGAGAGGTCAGCAAACGTTGCCCACGATTCACGTTTCCGCCTGCCCCTCGATAAGACACATGAACATTACCGTCAACACCAGCTAAAGCGCGCAAGCCGCAACAATCACAGGTGCCTGCGGAAACGTCATTTACCTGACGAGCGGGCTCAAAGATACGACCGTCATCATGAGACACTGCCATATAAACCGCACGCTCGGCATCTGGTGGAGCGCCTGTATGCCAGAAGACATAAACGTTTCCAGAGTCATCTGCGGCAACTGACGGCCCGGCTTCGACTCCTTCTCCAGCTGCTAGAGCAAATTGGGGTTCAAATCCCTTACCCGTTTCCATGCTACGCGTGTACAGAAAATCTGTCCGGCCGAGCTTGAACCAAACCACATGAATTCGGCCATCCTTGCCAACAGCTATCTGTCCGCCATCAATGGGACCTATCCCAACTACAGTTTCAGGTTCACTGTTCACACGTTGAGGAGTTGACCATGTTGATTCACCAAACGTGCGACTCACATAAAACAGGTCGCCGGCGCGCTCCTCACCTTCAAAATAAACCGCATGCACAGTCCCATTGTCATCGACAGCCGCATGTGGCAATCGGGCACCAGCCGGGAGGCTCATAAGCGTTACTGAATCACTGAGCGCATTGGAATCGCACCCTCCGGAAAAGACAAGAGCGACGCCAACCAGCACCAACCGATTCAACGTTAGACGCGCAAACAAAAAACTTCGGCTTTCTTGCATCGTTCCACTATCTCACAGAAGCCATCGCGTCTCGTTCATCTGCACGAGCCCCTGCAAGAATCCCCTCCATTCCGTAATTGCCTTCGTGACACGCATACTCGAAGACCGGTTCCGTTGACCTCGTCATGGGCATCAATACTGTCCATGGGCGTTCGAAACTCTCTGGGTCTTCAACAGTGTATTCATAGACCAGCGTATCCCCGTCAACCCGCGTAAATCGCTCGACAAGATGCAGCGTTTCTCCCGAGCCCCTGAATTGGGTTTTCCCAGTAAAATTCATCGTATCCACGATGAGCGTTTCGCCCTCCCATCGTCCACGTGAATCGCCCCGCCATTGCCGAACGTCGCTTGGCAAGTGAGACCGCCCATCCAACGGAACGATCCTCGAATCATTCACCATTTCGTTCAAGATCACGACGAAATCTGGGGTCTGAAACAATTGCATAATGTTGTTATAGGCACTCGACTCCATCGGAGGACCAGCGTTGAATCCTAGGATGCACCGTTCCGCAATTCCGCGATCCTCCCAGGAATCAGCTGGATGCTCGCGGCGCCTTTCACGACTAGCCACGGCTCGAACTTTCGCCTGGGAAGTATGCATCGGAATACGACCATCGGGCGGATCAACAATAAGGGAAGTGCGCCGATCCTCAGTCACTGATTTCCCGTAATCAAACCAAAACTGGTTATAGGCTCCGGGGTCAGTAGCACTCCCCTCACCGAGTTGTGTCCATCGGTCCTCTAACTGTTGTATTACCGCGGCAGCCTCCTCGTCGGATAGGAATTCTTTGCCTGCGAGTTCTTCGGGCCGCTCTAACGGGGTCGCTATCCGAAAATCCCATACTCCTTGGAGATCAGGTTGCCCCCACGAGGTGCGTGGTGAACCACCTGCCACAGCTTGCGCTAAAGCGCTTTCCGGAACGCATAATAACCCTATCGACATGACCAGCAACCACACACATGAACGCCACCTCATTCAGCACCTCCTTATCGATTTGTCCGCACCACCTACTGTTCGTCGTAGATGTGTTGCACGGTCGTCCTTACCGACTGTGGATCAGCATTGAATCCTTGGTATCGATCTGGTACCACGTATCCATCCACTACGTCGTCAACACTCAACCCCATCTGAATTCCGTCTTCAGCCGTCGACAACAAGTGGTTGTAGAAACCACTGAAATCAACGAAATCACTCCATGTAACCGGTTCCCCCACGTGACCAGCTATAACGGTGTCAATGTTCCTGAGACCATCAACGGCCCTAGTCAGACTTCGACCAAACTCGACCGCACTTCCTCCACTGCTGTCAACATCAATAAACGGTAGCGCCTTGCGCTGAAACATGTCACCGGTATGCACGGTCCTAGCAGCGCGAAATACGACAAAGGCATCTCCGTTCGTGTGTCCCTGACCAAAGTGATACAAATCAATTTGATCATCCCCGCTTAAAAAGGAAGTCCGAACTTGGAAAGTCCGTTTCGGTAAATATTTGGAATTCTCTCCCTTAAATGCGTCGCAATTCGTGACTGGTTCGCAATTTGCTCGAGCCATTTGGGCTGCCGTATTCTCATGCGTAATCACTTCTACTGATGCTGGAAATTCCGTATTACTCCCCGTGTGGTCGAAATGCGTATGTGTGTTAATGATTGTTGTGACGGGCTTGTCGGTGACACCACGAACATAGTCCAGAATGTCGGACCCATAGCCTGGAAGTTTGGTATCAACAAGTACCACACCACTCTCGGCCACAAAAATCGCCGTATTGCCTCCTGTCCAACTAGACTGATCCGAGGGGTCAGAATTTCCCAACATATACAGATTGTTAGCTACCTCTTGAATGCCTGTAATCGGCGCCTTGGTCGATTGCTCTGCCTCATAAGAGGCAACGGTTAGCATCAGCCCCCCCCATGTGAATAGGGTCAAACAGATGGTACGGTTCATCGTTGCTGTGCCTCCATTTAAACGATCATTCAATGTCAAATTCATAGCGAACTATTTCACTGTTGTGATACCCGAGACGACCACACTGAAAGCGAAGTGTCCAGAAACGCATGCGAAATGGCCCGGTATAAAGCCGCCAATAGAAGGGAGGCTCTCGTTCAGTCGTATAAACAATGGTCGATCCCTCAGTATCACACTGTAGTTCAGTTCGTGGTGCGACGTGGAATAATCCGCCAGTTGGATAACCGTTCGGCTGAGCCGCCGTCGGTATCTCATCACTCATTGATGAAATGGAAATTGATTGATCCTTTGTTGCTAATTTCACCTCTGATTGGCGTTCGGTTTGGTCAAAAAGCACATTACCCTTCATACGGAAAGGGATCGACAATCCCGCAAGCGAGAGAACGGTAGGCGCCAAATCAATGACACTCACATCGTCCCCATATCGAAGCTCTGCTCGGTTCGCCTCGGGAGCCCAAACGACCAGTGGGATCCGATCTCCGCTGGTACCAACCAGAAAAACAACGGTGTGCTCAAAATGCCCATCTGCCCTAAGTTCAGCTAGTACGCTACCGATTTCGCTGTCCAGTTCCGAACCAGCCGTGGCTAGATTGAACATCGAAAAAAACGGTCGGTCTCGTTCCGTAGCTACACCCGCACATCCGAACGATACAGTGCACGGAAACTCCCAATCCTTACTTTTACCTTTCCAATCGACTCCACGTCCAGCAGCGTCCCATGCACCAATCAAGCCCGGCTGCGCAAGTTCTCGTGGGACAGCGGTTGACTGATTTGCCGCCAAATTGTGCAATGCCGACCCGCCACGACTCGTGTAATAGCCAGCCCGGCGCAACCACTCTGGCACTACCTTTACACCTGACTCCGGAACACGAGACCAACCGTCATCATCAAGTCCAAGCACCGTCGCATGCAGTCCGGTAAGCAAGACTGACCGGGTCGTCAAGGATGATTCTGCCACCGAAGACATCTCAGCAACCGCCGCGCCGGCATCCACCAGAGCCCTGACATGATCACCAAACGGCAACCGAAAATCGTCCGAAACGATCCATACGATATTCGGGCGAGACTGACTATCAGCGTCCAATTCTGCTGCACCAGCAACGACATCAGGTGGCGAACCACATCCAGACACAGCGCCTAGCAGGAACACTGAACCAATCAAGGCCAAAATTTCTTTGCCGTAATTGTGGATTCGTTGCACGGATTTGCTACTCCTTATTCCAGCTATCCATGGCATCATACTAGCTGGAGGCATTCATGATTGAGCGAATTTTCAGGATGTGCCATTTGGCCCTACTAGCCGCGTTGATGATTCTGGCTCTTGTTTTACGTGTAGACGCCCAACCGGCAACAGAGAAGACTCTAAGCGGACACCCTAGCCTACAAGGCCTGTGGAACTTCTCGACCGCCACACCAATGGAACGCCCAGAAGAATTAGCCGAAAAATCCACTCTTACGGCCGAAGAAGCTGCTGAATATGAACAACGACTTGCTGAACGCCGCCGGGCCGGGGATTCAACTTCAGAGACAGCCTCGCTCGAATCGCGCGTTAGTTATGAACAGGCAATTTGGTTCGAACGCAGTGACACACTGGAACAACAGCGAACATCACTGATCGTAGACCCGGCAAATGGTCGAATTCCGACAGTGCGACCAAAGGCGAGCGCTCGTGCGACATTAACCCAGTTACTACGTCGGAGACATGCCCATGGCCCAGAAGACCGGGGGGTCTCAGAACGTTGCTTGCTGGGATTCAACTCTGGACCGCCGATGACACCGAGTGTCTACAACAACAACATGCAACTATTCCAGACCTCAGACCATGTCGTAATTCTCAACGAAATGGTGCATAACGCCAGAATCATTCCACTGGATGGACGTGCACACCTACCAGACCAGCTCACACAGTGGGCGGGGGACTCTAGAGCAAGTTGGGATGGGGACACGCTAGTCATTTTTACGAGAAACTTCCTAGGTGAAACCTCGTTTCGAGGATCGAGTTCAAATCTACACCTTGTAGAGCGCTTTACACTCGTCGATTCAGCAACACTGCGCTATGAATTCACAGTGAGCGATCACACCACATGGAGTAAACCATGGACAGCGAGGGTTTTGATGAAACGATTAAACGAACCCCTTTACGAATACGCGTGTCATGAAGGAAATTATTCGATGGCTAGTTCTCTTTCAGGCGCACGAGCGATTGAATCGTCAAAATCAGAATCGACCGGCACTGAGTAAACGAGCACGATAGCCACCTGAAGAATTTCAGGCCCATGCGTACCTATGGAAACACCACCAAACAACGAGAAATCGAGGTAGAAAAATGACTGTCCATCCGATTGCCTCAATGGTCCCCTTAGTAGTCACGACCATATTTTGTCTAGGGGCCGCCACATCGACGGCGGGTCAAAACCAGTGGGACCCTCCGAAACTTCCCGATGGGCAGCCCGACATCAATGGCATCTGGAACAATGTCGGTGCCGCTCATATTCCTCTTGAGCTGCCAGACGAATGGAATGAAACAACGTTGTCAACTGAAGAGGTTCAAGCCCGCATCAAGGAACGGTCAGACGCGCGAAAGGCCATTTCATGGCAAGGGCACGAGAATAGTCGAGGTGTCGGTGCCTATGCCAACTATTGGTTCGACTGGTTCTGGAAAGACCCAGCCGGCGTTGATGCACCAGCACTACTCATCGAACCGGCGACCGGAAAAGTTCCAGAGATGACGCCAAAGGCGAAGGAGAGTGTTAAATTTCACCGCAACCACCTTCACGATTCATACGCAACAATGGAGACGGGAGACCGATGTCTTTCTCGCGGCACCTACGGAATCATGATGCCAACCGCTTACAACAACGGCAAGATGTTCTTTCAAACACCTGGACACGTCGTGATCCTTAGCGAAATGATCCACAACGCACGCATCATTCCCATCAATGTGGCGCCTCACATTAATTCGGGCATTAAACAGTGGAACGGTGACCCTCGAGGACGCTGGGAGAAGAACACACTCGTCGTCGAGTCGAAGAACTTCAAAGCCGTCGAAAATCAGCGAGGCCCAGGTTCCCGCGCACCACAGACTGAATTTCGTCACGTTGTCGAGCGCTTTACATTCGTCGACGTGGACACCCTTCGATATGAACTCCGGGTTGATGACCCTGGGACGTATACGGCCCCGTGGACCGTCTCGTTCAACTACAAGCGAGATAACAAATACTTGCAGTTCGAGTACGCCTGCCATGAAGGTAATTACGCTGTTCCGAACTCTCTTCGTGGTGAACGAGCGCAAGAGAAACACTAGTTAGTTAGATATTTCAAGTAACTGACGAACAAACGGCTGGTCACACCAGGGGGCTGAGTCGCCATCCTTTCCAACATAATCGACACCGACTCTATCGCGTTCCCTGGTCCGCCTCAGCGGCCTGCTCCTCTAAGTTTCGATGGATCTCAAGAATGTGGGGCACATCATAGTTACCTTCATGGCACGCGTACTCGTACATCGGGCCTTCCGTTTTCACCATCGGAATTTCAGCGCTCCATGACCGTGCCCAAGACGTGGGATCTTCGACGGTAAACTCGTACCGAATTTCTTCCGCGCCAACACGAGTAAACCGCTCGACAACACTCAATGCCTCGCTCGAACCCTGAAACCGTGTCTTATCGGTAAAGTTTTGACTTTCGACCACGAGGGTATCTCCGTCCCAGTGCCCCCTGGAATCTCCAGGAATGATCTGGATGATGTCCGGCAACGGTGGACGTCCATCCAGCGGAATGATGCGGGGAAGACTGTTGCTCAGTTCTGTGTGTATTACGACATAATCCGAAGTTTGGAAGATCTGGTGAATATCGTTGTAAGCCGGTGGCAGCATCGGTGGTCCGTTATGCGGCCAGACAATACACCGTTCTGAAAGAGGTCTAACCTCATACCCATCGAATGGGCCGCGCTGTTGTCGCGCCTCTGCTCGAGCAGCTGCTCGTTGTTGGGCTTGACGGATGAATGGCGGGACTCTCCCATTCGGTGGGTCCGTAATCAATGACGTGCGCCGAGTAGATAGGCCCTTCGGAATAGGCGTACGAAGCCAGATCGAATTATCGTAGTGGACATAACTCGGGTCACGATTGCCCTGATAGAGCACCCGCTCCCTCTCCTCTGAGCCTTCTAGGTTAATCGCGCTTCTCGCAAGAGGGTCAACACCTTCGGCTGTTAGTTCCTGCTGCAATTCAGCCACTTCCTCTGCCGTAAAGAATTCCTTGTCGGCAAGATACCCTGGACGTTCCAGTGGCGTAAAAGTTTGCGTCGTCCAAAATCCTTGAATGTCCGGGGATCCATCTGCAGTCCGTGGTAATGTCCACGTTTCGTCCACATTGGATGCATCTTGGGATTGGGGTTGCCCCGCAAGAGGAACCGTTAACCCCGTCACCAATATCGCCGTAGCCATATGTCGGCTAATCATGTACGACCTCCCAATCCGTTCACCGATTATCCTTGCCTTCCATAATCGCCCACAAACGCCCGCTGTGCAACCGAGCCAACGAGTTTTTACTGAGCAGCACATTACCGTCCAGAAATGCTCACACCTGTTTCGTCGCTGTTCACGCTGCTCTCTGGGCAAAATAGAATAATCGCCTAGAAAAAAAAATTTCCGAGATTCGTATCCGACACTACACTGAAACCGACCAATTCTCTCACTCGGCACCATTACCTATTTACATGGCCGACACATAAATGCGGGAGCACTCATGAAACGGACAACACGACCAAACATCACATTGATACTTTCTTTGGTTGTGACTAGCGTTGCGGTGCTGACTGGGTTCCAGACAGCTACCACCACGAGCGCTCAGAATGTCGCGAATCCGTATCGACTGGTGAACGATTGGCCACGTTACCCACAAGGATCAGAGTTCGAGATGGGCACTGGCATCACGGTCGATTCGTCTGGCATCGTGTATGCGATCTCTCGAGATATCGACCATTGGGCCAGTCATCCACTAGCGATGAGCCGGTACAGAGGCAAGGGTTCTATCTGGAAATTTGACCAACAAGGTACATTTCTCGGGAAATTCGCAGAAGACCAAGCCTTTATCGGTCCACACAGTATCTATAGCGACAGCGCCGGTTACATCTGGGTCATTGATCGAGACGGACATCAAGTAAAGAAGTTATCGACTACCGGAGAGCTCATACTGACATTGGGAGAGTACGGGCGATACGGCAACGATCATGCGCATTTCAACGGACCGACAGGGGTAGCATTCTTACCAAACGGTGAGTTCGTGGTCGCCGATGGCTACTGGAACTCTCGGCTAATGTGGTTTAGCGAAGAAGGAGAATTTATCCGACAGGTGGGTAGCTACGGAAACGGACATGGTCAACTGAGCGTGGTGCATGCCGTGACCGTTGACGCTCGCGGCCGTTTGATCGTTGCCAATGTCTGCGGTGGCGCCTTGCACTCTTATGTCACCGTCCCGGGACAAATTGCCGCTGAGCGGCTACGACCAATACCTGACTGTCGCAGTCGATTCGACGTGTTTCTCCAAAATGGAGATTATGTGGGTCCATGGTCCATCGTCGAAGGCAACTTAACGTTGAGTGTTGTCGCGTACGGAGACAAGATCTATGCGGGTACAACTAGCTCGGAACCAGGGCGACAGGACGTCGTCATTGTCGACGCAGAAACAGATCGCGTCGTGGAACGCATCAACAGTGCCAGCGTTTACGTTCACCAGATGGCGTTGGATCAAACCACCGGTGACATCTTCATCGCATCGGTGTATCCAGAACATGGCGGCCAACAACGGGGCCCTAATGGTCCATCATTCGTCCGGTGGAGCCGAAACTCCGACTAGTTTGTTGCACAATGCCGTTTAACCACTTATGGTCTAGAAGGGTAAGGACTAAGTCTGGAGGGCTGACCAATGCTCAATCGCATTATCTCACCGTGGATCATCGTAACGGCTATATTCACCCTATTCTTTCCACTGGATACTTTCGCGAGCCAAAACGTGAGTGAACAGTGGCAACCCTCACGATTGGCCAACGGGCAACCTGACCTACAAGGCGTCTGGGCGAGTGATTCAGCGACCCCACTTGAGCGACCTTCAGAACTCGAAGAGAAAACAGCACTCACGGACGAAGAGGTGGCCACACTACGTGAACGCGCCGCTAGCCTTTTTGGCAGTGACGCCGGGGACGCAGCCTTTGGCGAAAGCGTTTTTCGAGCCGCACTCTCCGATGCACAGGAGCATCGGTCTGGCGACGGTGTGACCCAAAACACCCCGGATGGCACCGGAAATTACAATCACTTTTGGCTTATCGATCGCTGGTTCGACAACCGAACGTCACTAATCGTTGATCCACCCGACGGACGTCTCCCCCCGATGACCATCGAGTCCAAGGAACGACAGCAACTCGCACGCGAGACACCTCGCCCGGCGTTTCCCAGCGGACCAGAAGATCTCGGTGCTGGCCTCAGGTGCGACGGAGGACGAGTCCCACTAACAGGGCGAGGCTACAACAGTAATTATCAGATCGTCCAAACAGACCACCATGTCGCAATTCTGATGGAAATGATGCACGAAACCCGCATTATCCCACTGACCAGTCGGGCCTCAGCAGGTCCGACTCTACGCAGCAACTTAGGAGACTCCTATGGGCACTGGGATGGCGACACGTTAGTTGTCGAGACTACGAATTTTAGGCGAAGCTCGAACTTCAGCGGTGCCTCGAACAGTTTGCGACTAGTTGAACGATTCACGCGGGTAGGACCTGACACGCTTCAGTATGAGTTCACTATGAATGACCCGGGCACCTGGACAAAACCGTGGACGGCTCGCATTTATATGCAACCAGCGCCGGGCACAGGAGTCATCTACGAATTCGCCTGTCATGAAGGCAACTATGCAATCGCCAACACATTGCGCGGTGCCCGTCTTCAGGAACAACAGAATGTCCGCAATTCAAGTCGCTAAAATATTCGCCGCCGTACTACCCGCGGATAACAACATTGACAAATCAACATAGGCATACTGAAAGAATGTACGGTACCGAACGAAAAGAAACGGCTCGTCACACACATCGCACACTCACAAGAAAGTAGGAGTTTCAATGCAGAAGGTCACCATTTGGTTGGCTCCGGTGATTCTTGGATCTGGTTTTATTTGGGCAGTAGGACTTCCAGCACAGGAAGAAGCATCCAGTGACGGACCTGATTACACAAATGGGACGGAACTACAGCGCCCACTGGACTATCGAGAGTGGACGTTTTTGAGTTCAAGTCTCAACTTGACCTATATCGATGAGTCGGGAGCAAGTGAATCACGGCCAGAGTTATTTCAGAACGTTTTCGTTAATCCCTCATCGTATCGAAGCTTCATGGATTCCGGACAATGGCCAAACGAAACGGTGTTCGTTCTTGAAATCCGACGTTCCAGTCAAGAGGAAACCCTCAGCGCCGGCGGACAATTTCAATCCAACCTGGTAGCACTCGAAGCCGAAGTCAAAGATTCTCGTTTTTCAGATGGATGGGCATTCTACGATTTCGGAGTAGCTGGGTCTCTACGAGACGCTTCTCCGCCGCTTGAGGGTGAACGGGTGGCTGGATGCATTGCGTGTCACACTGACCACACCGCTGTTGAGCGCACGTTTGTCCAGTTCTATCCGACGCTTATAGAAATCGCGCGTCAGAAAGGCACCCTTAAACCAGGATTCTGAAAATGAGACAGGCCCCGATTGCAATGGACCGAATTATCGACTAACGGCCGTCCTGCTCTTCGAGCCTAGCACCTCCGAGGGCATTAGGCACCGAGTAATTGCCTTCGTGGCATGCATATTCGAATTGGACATAACCCTCATCGCGTTTAACAGGAAATGCCGCTGTCCACGTCGATGTGTATGTTTCAGGATCATCGATGCTGACCGAATAACGCAATTGATCCTGGCCCTCAACGGTAATTCTTTCTACAATCCGTTGCTGCTCCGTCTGGCGCGACCGCGTCCCAGCTGTTGGGCCGCGCATATTATCGACTTCCCTAAAATTCGTAGACTCCACGACGAGTGTGTTGCCTTCCCAACGCCCTCGCGGATCTCCCTCCCATTGGCGAATTTCGCTGTCCAAGGTCAAGCCACTGTCGATAGGAATAATCCGCACATTGTGAATCATTTCGCTGTGGATAATGACGTAGCCTGGGGGCTGCAAAATTAAGGTGCCGTTATTGTATTCCGTCGGCATCATCATGCCGAGTACGCCCCGAGAAATACAACGATCGCCAGATTCCATATTCTCGTAAGAGTCATAAAGTTGGGCAAGATTCAGAGCAATCAGCTCTTGGGCGCGCGCTGTCCTCCCCGGAACACGGCCGCTCTCAGGCTGGACAATGAGCGCCGGGGCCCCGCTCGCAACTGGTTCATCCCAAAACCAATCGAACCAGTAAAACCCGTAACCTCCCACGCCTCCTCTGTTGTTCTCGAATCCCTTCCATTCGGATGCAGAGATGCGACCTGAAGCACGGTCCAGCGCACGCTGCTGGAGTTCCTCTGGCGAAATATCGGCGCGACCTGCCAATTCCTGAGGCAATTCCAACGGTGTGAAAATTGCGTCAGAGTTATTCCACATTCCCGTAATGTTCGGCTGCCCATCCGAAAGACGCTTAGGTGTCCACCCGTCGAGCGTGTCAACTTGCCCAAACGAAGAACACGGTGTGGCCAACGAAAACCCCATTACGCCAACGAACACCGTCAAGGCAGTCACTAAATGAAAGTTCATTGAATCCTCTCCTTCATTCCACGAACATCAAAAATCCTGGCAAAATTTCCACGACAAAAACTCTTTCCGAATGATGCTGTCCATCTTCGCACCGAACGGCATGCACCCTTTGTCGATCATCATCTTTCAAACGATTCTCTCGAAATCACTCAGGCTCAAATGATCGAAAAGAAAAAGATTTCGATACACCATAGGTGAACGGTCTACCCACTCAATCGATTCACTCAACCTCGATGCCAAAAACACTAAGTAAAGTTAAAACTTCTGGTAAATTAAATTGTGCTTTTTCTATTGAGTTCCCTAAAGGATCTATAAGGTAGTTCGTAGCTCCACGAAAATTGCATTTATCGAGCCGACATGCGGAAAATTTGGAATCTTGAAAATCCGTTCGACAAAACTCTGACCCTTCTAGATCACATTCTGAAAAATCCACATCGTGGGCTCTGCAATCTCGCAAACATAGCGCTCGCAGTACCAATGAGTTAAAAACGGAAAATGAAATATCACACGATTCAAAACTTATTGGAGAACCTAAACGATAACCACTCCAATCTAATGTAGTCCAATTCACACCTGTCGCCTTGCAATGTCCAAAAGTGGATCCAATAAATTTCGATTTGTCACAATTTACCGAACTAAGGTTCGAATTCCTAAATTCACAATCGTTAAACCGGCATTCTGTAATGCGAGCAAACGAAAAATCACAGTCAACGAATCTACAATCTTCAAAAGTGCTTCGCTGCACTGTATATGTCTTGGCATCTAATCCACTAAACACTTCACTGGTGTAATCAGTGTTATTTCCAATATTCATTTCCACTCGATTATTTCGCCTCAGAGGATCCATGCGCAGCTCGCCAGACTTGTCCTTCATTAAAAAGGTCTTTCTTGGCACGCTCAACAAGTGTTGACAATTTCATCTCAAGGAATCGACAACATCGCAGTCTCAATATCTCAAAAGTACTCATGTTCAATAACTACGGAACAGGAATAACAAAGTCGGCCGCCCACTCGTGAGGTCCCCAATGAATCATCAAACGGCCCTGATGGCTTCCGGTCGGAACCAGGGTGACACCAAGTGGCCGAAACGCTCCATCTCCGCGCATGTAGTCAACGGCAACTTCGACCGCATCAAAATCCTGGTCATACTGTGTTCCCCATGAGTCAGGCTCGTTGTTGAAGACAAGCCTCCAACCATTAGCAATTTTCTTCAGCCAAATCCCATAAGCACCTGCAAAGCCCGCCGCAAGATTTCCCGTGGGCACATCTTCACCACCAAAGCGCAAAGGAACATCCGATTTAAAACGAAGCACTGGAGCATGAATCATTTCAATGACAGCGTCATCACGGATAGTCTCAACCCTCGAATAGTCCGCTTCATCGACATCGAGATTTTTCCAAAACAGAACAGACACATTAGCCCCGCCTGGCAATACCACGCGCGTCTCGTTGCGCTCGTTAAGCATGCTGCGACGAGCAATCCTTGTACCATCATCATCGGCTTCTCGTGCCGTGCCTCGTCCAGACACCCTCGGCCGCTTGGGCGGTGTCGGCAACTCCTCGAATCGAAAATCTGCACTCCACGCATGTCGCCCCCACCGAAACATGAGGCGCCCCATTTCATCATCCGTCGAATGGATCGATGCAGAGAACGTCGAGAACGACAACGCTCTCTCTCGATAACTCAGCGGAACAATATGAATGTCATTGACATCTTGATCTTCGCCGGAATGTATCTCCAATTGCCAACCTTGAGTATTTCGTGAAAGCCAGAGAGTTGATTTCGGTTCCTGCGCTCCTGGCACATTGTCGTTCTCCGACTCGGTCGATCCTGAAACATTCAAATTCGGTGCAAGTGAGCCAAGACGAAGTGCCCGATGCGCATCAAGCGAACCCACGCGAACACGGGATCCAACTATGCCTTCCAGAAACGCCTGATTGGCAGCCCCACTGTCCTCAAGAAATGGCGAGAAAGCAATACCAATTTCCTGCGCTTCCAATGTCAGCGAGACATGCATAAGCCTATCGGCCGCTGTATTTGGCACAGGCGTTTGTGCCGACACAGTCGACACGTTAAAAAACACACTCAAAGTGACCAAACTAGTGACCACAAGAAGACACAGCATAAATCGCACGACACCATTCCTTCCAGACGTCCTATACAACCACACGGTAGATTGAACAAACAAAAGACACATAGAAACATCAAGGGCGGGGTATCGGCCCCGCCCTCGTTTTAGCCTTTTCGAATCGGACCGATAACCGCTAGTTATTGTTGGTCGTGGACATCACCTTCGGTTCGTCAATTTCTGCATAACCTATAAATCCAAGCGACATCTCGTCATCGGTCCGAGGTCCATGCCCGACGAATACGTTCGAATTAAAACTTCTTCGAGATCCTCGTTCCGAGGTGTTGTCATACCAAAAATCAACATCGATGCGAGTGCCCTTCGGTAAGAGCTTAGGTTCCTTATACTTGTAAGTTATCTGCCATCCTTGGTCATAGGACGGCACATCCAACAGAAGTTCTTCATGGCCGTCAGGATAGATCGCAGTGTATCGAGCCGCTTTAGCCCGCAGATGGGCGTGCGGCCAATAGGTCAGCACTAACGTGTCCTTCTCAAGGAGACGCGAAGACCCAATGCGATAGTTCGGATGATTGGGGGGGATTTCGAACCCGCGATTCGAGAGTGAATCGTTGACAACCTTGTAAGTTATCGGCTCATCAGCGAGAAAAAATCCAATCTCTGGAGAACTCCAAGCCGCCGAACCCTCAGCGGGTTCCTTGTGAAAATGCATATTAAAGGAGACGGTTGAACCTTTCTCAATCAATACCCCAAATCCGTCTGGAAGCATGTCCGCCTCGCCGCCTTCGGCCACACAACTCAACAAGCGGCTATTGGCCACATCAGCACCCTCGTCTTCAACAGCGGTACCATCGGCTGGAGCATCAACCTCAGGAGACAATACCGATGAACACATGTGGTGCGTGATTTGATTATCACCAACACGGAACTCCCATCCCTTTACCCAAGCGTCAGCCGGCAGCACATCTTCAGTCAACTCTGTGTAAAAGGTGATATTGAGGTCATAGATATCGTCCTCGATACGGTACGGCTCTGACATCTTGACCACAAAATCTGGCTCGCCAAGTGCCCATCCACCGTTAATCTCATCCGCCCACTGCTTCAGCGGTGGGGCATCCACCAGATTTCCGGCAGCAGCACCCGTTTCCACCCAATCTACGATCGTGCTGATTTCGTCATCGGTCAAACCGCGCTCATTTTCAAACACGCCCTTTGGTTCCGATGCAAACCAAGGCGGCATTTCCCGCGATTCCACCTTGCGAGCGATCGCCCGAGCCCACGGTCGCGTTTCCTTGTAATCCATTAATGACATCGGCGCGATCAGGCCGCTAATATTGGCACCCGACGGTCGATGGCAACTCTGGCAGTTGTCCTGCATAATCGGCAGGATGTCCTTGTAGTAAGTCAAATCCAATTCAGGTTCGTTCCCAGCGAAACCGGGGGCGGACCCAAGAAAAAACAATCCAAACGTCATCGCGACGACGAGCCCGTGGGGTGTAATTCTCGTCCTCAATTTAATGACCTCCTTACTATGTCATGCGTATCAATTCCACCCAAAACATCCTTGGCTGAAATTTTTACCATATCAATCGATCGACATCAACACACGAAACGATTGAGATGGTATCTGACCACGAAAGCCTCGGCATTCTCAACTTAAATAACGGTCCAACCACCAACTACCGAGCTGCAGGAGACCACAACTCAACGCCGGAGGCCACGAAGCTCAACTCGGTAGCAGTGCCATCTGAATTTTGTGTCAAACGCACACCTTCCGCGATCAGATGGTCTGCATCGTGTTTGGAAAAAACGTTCGATTCAAATACACCTTCCAACTTCGCCGAACGTTCGGCGGAATCGGTTGGTACAAAGAAACCGTAGTCCTTAAATGTGACACGTATCCCTCTAGCTGATCCATTCGGCACGAGTTCCATCCAGCAACCTTTTACTGGGCACGCTTTTACAACCGTTCCTTTGAGAATGACGCTTTCGCCAGAATACGCGTCTACGTCTTGGAGTGCGTCTTCCAAATTTACCACTGGAGAATCACCGATCATCGCTCCATGCGTAACAACATCTTGTGCAGAAACAGCGTGAGCCAGAAGCACTGCAGCAAAAAGCCACGCCCCAATCCCCGCGCCACAACACAATACATGGCGAGATTTCTTCAGTAGCCGCATCATTACTCCTATTTCGTATCGAATTCGGTCGATAATAGCACGCACTGACTCAAACCGTGGAGATGAAAACATGCCCTCCAGTTTCCGATGGTTTCCTACGATTGCGGTCGCGCTGCACCATTCGAAGTTCTCGGATTCATGAGCCATACACCGTTCCACACAACGCGCACTCCTGATAAGATCTGAACAAAACTCGTCAGAAGTTAGGAGACTGCTGTGAAACAATATTGGGCTTTGTCCCTGATAGGAACAGTGATCGTGGCCACTGCATGTGGTGAAACCCCAGAACCCGCGGAAACTCCAGCTGCCAGTACGGCTACAGCCGATTTGCCAAGTGCCGGAACGATTGAGCGCCTCGACGAGGCATTAGACTCCTTGGTCCCGCCGGACGCCGTCATAGAGCACCTTGCGGACGGTTTCGGATTCACTGAAGGCCCTGTTTGGGTACGCGGCGGTGGACCATTTCTGCTCTTCAGCGATATCCCTGGAAACGCCATAATCAAATGGACACCTGATGGCGAGGTCAGTAACTTTCTTTCGCCAGTGTTCGATGGGGAGTATGAAGAGGGCCGTTTGGTAGGCTCCAATGGAATTACTGTAGACCCAGAAGGGGACATTATTTTCACCGAGCACTTCAACGGTCGAATCTCACGTCGAGAGTGGGCAACGCTTCATGCGCAAGTCTCAACCGGAGAGGGCACGGTAAGCACCGTCGTCGACAATTTCGAAGGTAACCGGTTCAACAGCCCAAACGATCTCGTCTACAAGTCAGATGGTTCCTTGTACTTCACAGACCCGGCCTATGGACTACCGAATCCAGAAGACAAAGAACTGGATGTCAACGGCATCTACCGCCTCGACCCTGACGGAACCGTGACACTGCTAGCGGACCAAGAAGGCCCTAACGGCATCGCGTTCTCGCCCGACGAGTCACGTCTCTATGTCGCTGACAGCTCAGCAGGCCTCTGGATGGTCTACGACGTCGCCGAAGACGGCTCACTGAACAATGGCGTCGTACTCCTGGATGCGAGTGGTGTCGACGCCCCTGGCGCTCCTGACGGACTAAAAGTCGACGAGCTAGGCAACCTCTGGGCTACCGGGCCTGGGGGGGTTTGGATCATCACGCCAGACGGCGAGCATCTCGGAACAATTATGCCGACAGAGGTCCCAGCCAACGTCGCATGGGGAGAGGACGGAAGCGCGCTGTTCATGACCGCACGCACCGGGCTCTACCGCATTCGCGTCAGCGTGTCTGGATCGATGCCGTAACGATTCGAGTCGCCGGATTACCGAACTTCCGCGTGACCAGCGAGCTGCTCTTCTGCGCGCGCACCTGCGAGAATTACAGCCATCGCGTAGTTACCCTCGTGGCACGCATACTCGTACATAGGCTCAGGGTTCCGCGTCATCGGAACTCTGTACGTCCACGGCCTGGTCCATGTAGCCGGGTCATTGACAGTTACTTCATATACCAACGTCTCGGCAGATATGCGTGTGAACCGTTCTTCCAACTGCAGCGCAGGCCCTGACCCACCCCGCATAAAACTCGTTTCTCGGAGGAAGTTCACGGTTTCGACAACCAAACTATCTCCATCCCAATAGCCACGCGAATCACCAGTCCACTGGCGAAGTCCAATATGTTCTCTCCCATCAAGCGGCACGATGCGAGCATTGTGATTCATTTCGTTAAGTATCACGACATAGTCAGGTGTCTGAAACAGTTGAACATTGTTGTTGTAGGCACTTGGCGCCATCGGCGGCCCCGAGTTGAAACCCGTGATACATCGAACCTGCAACCCGTTTGGTCCAAGATCTTCGACCCAACCGCCAGGTGTCGGCTCATGGGGTCCTGTGCCTTCTCGAGCAGCAGCCTGAGTTGCTTGCTTACGTTCCGCCTCAGAAGTTAGCGGTGGAATTCGTCCACTGGGCGGGTCGACGACAAGGGCCGTTCGTCGGGTGCCAATCACCGAATTACCACGGTCGAACCAAAAAGTGTTGTAATTTCCAACAATGTCGTCAGGCTCTTCATCGTCCCGAGCCGCATCCTCAGCGCGACGGCGTTCCTCAAACTCTGCCGCCTCTTCGTTCGTTAGGAATTCCTTGCCAGCAAGTTCTTCAGGTCTTTCCATCGGAGTAATAGTCCGAAAGTCCCACACTCCCTGAAGATCAGGCTGTCCCCACGGTGTTACGGAGACTGGCTCAACACCTCCAACAGATTGCGCTTGACCCGGAGCTGCCAACATACCAATCATCAGGAGCACCACCGAAATCGACAACACGAATCTTCGGACCGTCATTTTTGACCTCCTCACACTAGCTGGTTGTGGTTGATTGTAACTGACTACGGCAAAGGCGTTGTCCCGAACGTGGTATTGTCGCCGACATACGTCTTAACAACATCAACGACGCGCAACTTAAGCACCAACCACTGCCGTAATTCTGTTCCAGACAAGGGGTCATAATGGACTTAGACCTTTCTCGCCGAATACGACGAATATCGAAGTAGCACTTTGTGCCAAAGCCTAACTCCGCGAATAATCCGATAAAGATGATGCCTAATTTCGGTAGCCAGAGTGTGAACCGCGTCTACGTCATCCATGAAAACAACACATGGGTCGAACCTCTGCGATCAGCATTTCACGAAAAAAAAGTGCCATTCGAAGAGTGGTTCCTTGACACCGGCACTCTCGACCTTAGCGTTCAACCGCCCACCGGAATTTTCTACAATCGTATGAGCGCATCCTCGCACACACGAAATCACCGCTATGGACCGGAACACACTAGTGCTGTGATCGCCTGGCTCGAACAACATGGGCGACGCGTCATTAACACGGGCCGTGCTCTCCAATTAGAAATCAGTAAAGTCGCACAATACGCAGCCTTAAACTCCTGTGGCATTCGCACGCCGCGCACGATCGCCGCGATCGGAAACCAAGCCTTACTCAACGCTGCTCAGAAAATCCCACCACCTTTTATTACGAAGCATAATCGTGCAGGCAAGGGCCTCGGGGTCAGACTATTTCATGACACGGAAACCCTACAACGCTATGTCACGGGAAAAGAGTTTGAACCGTCAGTAGACGGCATCACGCTTATTCAAGAGTACATCCAAGCACCGGAGCCATTTATCACACGCGTTGAATTTGTCGGTGGAGAATTTCTCTACGCGGTCCGGGTCGATACAGGCCAAGGGTTCGAACTCTGTCCGGCCGATGCGTGTCGCGTGGACGACGCTTTTTGCCCAACGAGTGAGTCCGACGACGGATTATTTCAAATCGTCAAAGGATTTGAACACCCACTGCTCGAACGGTATAGAGATTTCCTGTGCAAAAATGGCATCCACATCGCCGGCATCGAATTTATTTTGGACCAAGACGGTGTTGCCTTCACTTACGACGTCAACACAAACACCAACTACAACAGTGACGCAGAGCGCAAGAGCAACCTGTATGGAATGCGAGCCATCGCCTCCTACCTTGGCGAAGAACTCGTCCGATTGACAAATCCCGGATAAAGATTGACAAGATTTTGGGGCTCCGTTACTGTGCCGGGCACAACTCTGATGGCGCACAGGTGCAATCATGAACACTGGCAGGAGGTTCGCATGAAGTTTTTCTTCGGATTACTGTTGAGTAGCACGCTCACCTTTGGCCAGACGGTTGCGACCGCAGACGTTACCATCCAAGATTGGCGTGGGGCTTCTGTTTCGGCTCGTGAAGGTTCTGTCGATTCCGATGGCGTTCGCATTGTCTATCACACCGCCGGAGAGGGACCACTCGTGATTTTTATCCATAGCATCACGGGTCCTTGGTTTGACTGGCAAAATCAAATGGTCGCGCTTTCAGAAGACTACCGGGTCGTAGCAATGTCTACGAGAGGAACGGACAAGAGTGACAAACCATCCGGCGTGGAGAACTACGCGATGTCCAAGATTTCTGGAGACATTAGCGCACTCATCAACCACTTCGGGGAAGAGCGTGCAACGATCGTTGGTCAAGACAGTGGCGGGTTTTACGCATGGCACTTCGCAATGACCCATCCTGACCAAACCGAACGGTTGATCTCGCTAGGCACAGTACATCCCGCTGGCCTCATTAGAGAGTTGGCAAATGATCCCGAACAACAACAGGCCAGCATGTTTCAACGCGGCATGCAGGAAAACCCGAACGCGGGCGCGGAATTTGGTGAACGAATGCGCAGCATTCCTGCCCAACCAGGTGACCCGCTCGGCGAACTTCGCCGCGACGCGTTTCAACGCCTCGATGCTGAGTCAATCGTCAACTTTTATAAGGCGAACTGGCCACGGCCACCGTTCGGCCCTGAAACCGAAGGCTTCGGTTTCAGTCCAAGTACGTTTCCCGCAGTGCAAGCTCCAACTCTCTTAATTTATGGAGAGGACAGTGGCCCCTTCAAGCCGGGAACACTCAACGACATGTGGCGCTGGGTTGACGGCGAACTCACCATACAAGTCTTGCCAGGGGTTAATCACGGCCCTCACACAGAAGTACCTGAGATCGTGACACCACGCATACTCGAATGGCTGGAATCACATTAAAGACACGACAGTTCGGCAATGCTCAATAGAGCAAACGACCCAAGACATCTCTGAAATAGTCGTCCAAATTCTCACGTGAAACCGGCCGCAGGTGGCAAACCGTCTGCGGCCGGTTCTCGGTTCGTACCCTAGTGCGAAGGAAGTGCAAAACTGAGAATTAAATCTCCGCCTCGGCGGCCCCTATCGCCGCCACCTGAAGCCACGGTCACAAATTGTTCCCCGTTCATCATATAGATAGAAGGTGCAGCAAAAATGCCGGCACCAGTGTTGAATTTCCACAGTTCTTCACCCGTAGCCGCGTCAAAAGCATAAAAATAGCCAGCAATGTTGCTACCAGCACCAACGAATACAAGTCCGCTTGCGGTTACCACGGGTCCAGATTGGCCATAGCCCTCAAAAATTTTCCTCCAGATTAACTCGCCAGTCGTTGGGTCGTAGGCCGAAACAAAGCCGCGCGGACCACGCCCTGAATCAAATGGTTGATCAATCGCGTTTACATACAACAAACCCGTTTGACTGCTGTACGCCAATGGCGCATAACTGGCGCCACCGCCATATCCTGGAGCGAAGATCTGATTCTGCCCGAGCGGGGTAAAAATGGGCACGAGGGTCTTTCCCTCTCGATGGTCACTCGGAATCTCCTCGGGAAAGATAGGAGACACCGGTTCCATTCGTTCACCGTTCGATTTATGCGGAATCGGCTGTGTCGGCCACGGTTGCTCACCTTCGCGGTCAGTTTCAGTCGGCACCGGTGTCTCAATAATCGAGTGCACTGGCTCCCCAGATGCACGGTCTAAGATGTAAAGAAACCCATTCTTGTTAGCTTGAGCCAACGCCTTAACCAACCTGCCATCTACCTCCATGTCGAACAGAATCGGCTGGCTTCCGTTGTCATAGTCCCAAACGTCATGGTGAACAAGTTGGTAATACCACTGTAGTTGCCCATCATCGAGGGACAGAGCAAGTACAGAGTCCGTGAACAGGTTCATCCCTGCCCGTTTTGTGCTATCTCCAAATGGATTGCCCACCGCAATATAAACCAACCCCAACTCTGGATCGATTGAAGGTGTTTCCCATATTCCACCTCCCTCACGCCCGCCGCCAACCCAAGTCGGTCCTGAAATATCCCATCCCTGGTCGTTCTCATCCTGAGGTATCGTGTTGAAGTGCCAAATAACTTCACCCGTCAGAGCATCGACGGCTAGAACATGACCACCCGGAATGAGACTCTCGCTCCGCGTCGAACCCAAATAAAGAACGCCGTTATAGATTTGCGGTGCTGTCGTAAACCAATACCCCATCGAAATTGCGGTCTCAACGTCTGGGTATCGGAGTCGAAGTACATCAAGTATCACGCTAGCTTGACCGTTCTCTCCGAAACTTTCGAGTGGTTCCCCGGTCTTCGCATCAAGCGCAAAAACAAATGATCCCGCGGCGCTATATACAATGCCGTTTGAGTAGGTCACACCACGATGGCGAAAAACATATCCCTCCCGCCGCCCGCCACCGAGCAGGTCTGTCACGTCGTATGTCCACAACAAGTGACCGTCAGCGGCATCAACGGCATAGACACTGCCTCGCGAATCCGTGACATACATGACGCCATCGACAACCACAGGTGTCGTCTGATTGCTCACCCCGTCGATGACACCATGCTGAAAAAGCCAGCGAGGTGTCAGACGGTCCACATTTTCCGGTGTAATTTGGTCTAACTCGGAAAACCGGCTTCCCGCCAAATCAAGGTTGTGGAGTTGCCAGTCAGTATTCTGAGCAAGAAGTGTGGCGGATCTGAAAACAAGACACACCAAGACGGTGACACATACTACTGTTTGCGTTCGATTCATCGATCAGACCTCCGATGCAAGAGAGAATAGTCGAATCGTCTCCCAACTGCAGTTCCACCACCAGTAGCGCCGCGGATAAACTTCAAGTATGTTTTTGTTTGAGGTGGCACCATCATGACAGCAATCAACATCAATCGACGACGTTTTATGCAGATAGGCTCACTCGGGGTTGGTGCCAATCTGGTGGAACCAACATGGACTGAGGCGAAGGCAACACCGAACAGCAGTCAGTCCGAGCTGAACGTCGGTCAAAACGTCGTCCGGATGACCGGCGATGGACTTGGCCTCACACCCATCGATACGGCTTCACTCTGGACAACGCTCGCAACCGAAACGGGGATCAAGAGAGACAACTATTCCATCGGTGGCACTGTCGCTGATCTGGAATCCTATTTTGCCAAAGTCCTCGGGAAGGAACGAGCCGTGTTCTTCCCGACAGGGACACTAGCGAACCATCTAGCAGTTCGTGCGCTCTCAAACGGAACAGGCAGAACAATCGTTCAAGCAGAAAGCCACTTGTTTAATGATTCAGGCGACTGCGTGCAAAACCTGAGTGGTATCACGCTCATGCCGTTAGCTCCGGGACGCTCAACCTTCCGGCTAGATGAAGTGCGCGACGTCGTTCAACGTACAGCGAGTGGCCGTGTCGCTCGGCCCGTGTCGGTCATTTCTCTTGAAACGCCTGTGAGAAGACGCTTCGGTGAAATGTTTGATGAAACCGAAATGCAACGCATCACCACCTTTGCAAAACATGAAGGAATTAATCTTCACCTTGACGGTGCAAGGCTGTTTCTTCAGAGCGCCTATACAGGCAAAGACGTGGCCGACTACGCTCGTCCCTTCGATACCGTATACGTCTCTCTCTATAAGTATTTCAATGCACCGTCCGGAGCGATTCTTGCCGGAACGCACTCACTCCTCAAAAACATGTACCATGCACGACGCATGTTTGGTTCAGGACTCCCCAGCGCATGGCCGTTTGCGGCGATTGCCCATCATTACGCTCCGAATTTCGTTAAGCGCTTTCATCGAGCCGTGACTGTATCCAAGTCATTTTTCAATAGCATCGACGATCACGAAAGCTTTTCCGTGGATCCTTTTGTCAATGGAACGAACCTCTTTCGACTACGCGTCTCGAACGTTGACCTAGGTAGCTTCAGATCGCGGCTCAGCGCATGCGGTGTCATTTTGGGACCGTTACGGAGTAGCGATCGAAGTTTCTTGCTCAGCGTAAATGAAACTTGGAATCATATGTCTAGCACTGAATTGCATGACATTTTTATTGACTCTTTAAACACGTAACCTAACTATCAGTCATCCATCGACAACTGAAAACACATGCCGACCACTTGGCCCGAATCCGTAGATTTTATACGACTACAAATTCAGGAACTCCTGTCGACGGAATTTGACCAAGTTCGTTACGGCGACGTCAGCATGGCATATCTGCTGGCAATGGTAATTGTCGGCGCTGGCTTGGTGACGATCGTGCGTCTCCTTCTTATTCGGCGTCAGCATGCTCGCCAGCATTCCGGTCATGACATCGCGGCAAAGTTTAGACGGGGCCCTGTCATCCAAATGCTTTATCACGTCCCCAACTTCCTTCTCGCGCTAGCAGTGGTCGCGTTACTCATTGCGGTATCTGATCCGTTTCTTACTGCAACGGAGGAAGTCAGCGGCGATGTTGAATCACGAGTTCGTATTGACCTCGTTGATACCTCCCTGTCTATGGCATGGGAATTTTCAAACACTGACCGATCACGGGCAGAGGTCGCACGAGACGCGCATCTGGAATTTCTCGAAATGCGGCAGGACAAGAACGACCGTGTCTCTCTTTGGTTGTTTTCTTCTTATCCCTACATGGTCGACGATTTCGTTCTCGACGATGAAATGTACTACTTCCAAGTCATGGATGCGCCGTACGTCACGGTAAAAATCCTTGCAACTGAACCGGGCACTCCACGCGGTCAATTTTTTGTGCCGGACGGTAAAGTCCAGATCATTCCGAGCGAAGGCACGACGAATATTATTCGAGCACTCCAGTCGGTAACGCGCCACTTTGATCAAGATGAAGCGATTCTCGGATCGGGAGTTACAGCACATCGGGCAGTGTTGATTATTACTGACGCCGACGTCGACGAAATGCCAGAAGCAGAATTTGCGGCACTGAACCAACGGAACATCGTTCCATACATCATCTACATCAACACAACCGCTGCACGCGCCGCTCGATTAGAGGCCTCAGCGACCCCACCACTCATCGAACGCATCCGCGAGTTCGGCGGAGACTATTTCGACGTGACTGACCAAGACAGCATCGAGCGCGCTTATCAAGCCATCGACGAGCGAGAAGCCGTTCGCGTGGAACTCACCCATCGCGCTCTTAAAGTGCCCATTTTTTCGAGATTTCTGCTTGTTAGCCTCGGCTTGTTAGTCGTCGGAATTCCGGCGGGCTTTCTGGTGGAACTTCTCTGGGGCACTCATCCGTAAATCAAAAACACAAGTTAAACCCGTAAATTCTGAGTCCTTTCGCAGCTGGTGCCTGGAATCAAATCGCTGCAAAAGTTGAACCAATCGAGGATAAAAGCCCAAGGAACCGCTAAACACACAGCCGACGTGACAGATTCGCTAGCCCGGACGTGCATTCTGTCCTTGAGTAGGAGTTGACAATCTAGGCCGCCCGCTGCAAATTAATAGGGGTCAAAGTGCCCCATGCCTGTGAGGAGGCTAAAGATGAAGGCCAAGAGCCGTATTTCCGAGATCTGTTCACTTAGCGCGATTATTTTTGCCGCTCTGCTATTGGCACCTCCCGAAGGAGCCGCGCAAACGAGTGACATCACCTTCACGAAGGACGTTGCCCCCATCCTTCGGAACTCGTGTCAGACATGCCATCGTGAAGGTTCCATCGCGCCAATGTCATTGCTGACCTACGAGGAAACGCGTCCATGGGCACGAGCCATCAAGGACAAAGTCCAGGCTCGAACAATGCCGCCATGGTTCATCGATAAAAATATTGGCGTGCAGGGATTCAAATATGATCGCTCACTTAGCGATGCTGAAATCGCGACGATCGCATCATGGGTAGACAACGGCGCCCCACGAGGTAATCCGATCGACATGCCGGCCCCAAGGGAGTTTGCAGACCGTGACATATGGCACATCGGCGAGCCCGACTGGATCGTGCCGATACCAGAGCCATTCGTTGTTCCTGCAGACGGTGCAAATTGGTGGGGCGACCTATTTTCAGATTCTGGGCTTACGGAAGACCGCTGGGTCAAAGCCGTTGAAACCAAGCCATCAGCTGAAGGATTCCCCGTTGTCCACCATGCAGTCACCAGGTTGCAGGAAACACAAGATGCCGACGAGGGAGATTTCCTTAACGAGTACGCGCAAGGCAAAAACGGCGATGTCTTTCCTGACGGAACTGGACGCCTTTTCAAGGCAGGGTCAGTCGTTCGCTTCAACATGCACTACGCGTCAATTGGCGAGGAGCGGACCGACCGAACCAGCGTCGGACTGACGTTTTACCCAAAAGGCGAGGAGCCAGAACACGAACTCTTTTCTCGGGGACTCAATCAAAATTTCGACCTCGACATCCCACCAGGTGAAGACGATATTCGGCACGATGCTTATCACAGATTTGAGCAAAACATACGCCTGACTGGGTTCCAGCCGCACCTGCACAACCGAGGAAAACGACAGTGTATCGAGGCCATTTACCCAGATGGTAACGTCGAAAGTCTCAGCTGTGCTGATTGGGATTTTGGTTGGCACATCGTCTACAACTATGAGGACGAAGTCCAGCCGTTGCTCCCCAAAGGCACAATTCTTCACACAATTACGTGGCACGACAACTCGCGTGCAAATCGATGGAATCCTGACCCGAGAAATTGGGCTGGGTTTGGCCAACGTTCTAGTGATGACATGAGCTTTACTTGGACGAGTTGGTTCGAACTTGACGACGAAGCGTTTGAAGCCGCGCTTAAAGAGCGGCTCTCATTAAACGCGAACGATAACTAGCAAACAATCATCTTGAAGAGAATCATGGTGAAACTCCCGGTATCGACTCTTGTTGCTTGCATGGTCTCCTTGATACTGTTCGCGTCACCTGACGCGAACGCCCAGATCCGATGGGACCGAGGTCAGAATGTGGCTCCTGTCTACGAAGGCTGGGAGTCAAATCCTGACGGAACATTCACGATGTACTTTGGCTATCTCAACCGGAACTATACGGAAATGCCGCATGTCCCTATCGGTTCAGATAATTTCTTCGAACCTGGCCCGGTCGACCGTGGGCAACCAAGCCATTTTTATTTGCGGCGGCAGCAATTCGTTTTCACCGTGCAAGTACCGGAAGAATGGAAAGACTCTGAGCAAGACCTCACATGGACACTTACCCACAACGGTCGTTCGGACCAAGCGATTGGCTCGTTGTGGCCATCATGGGAAATCGACGACGGTGTTCTCAAAGCCAATCGAGGAATGGGACTCCAAGGAGCACCAGCCGACAACCAGCAGCCAACCGTTAATTTACCTAGCGGCAACGAACTCACGATCACTCTGCCAAACACCCTTACCTTAACAGCCGTTGTTGGTGATGACGGAATCCCTGGACCGAGACCACCTCGACCGGAACCAGCCGACGCCCAACAAACCGCGGCCGCGCGGTTGCGCGCACTTCGTCCACACCCTAACAACCAAGCAATTGTGAGCGCCCGCACGGCAGGCGAAACGGGGTTGGCCATCACGTGGACTCATTACCGAGGCGACGGAAAGGTCACATTCGATCCGGCAAGCATTCCCGTAGCAGGAGGCCTGGGCGGGGAGGCGGTAACGACTGTCAGTTTTAGCGAGGCGGGTACATATGTGCTGCGCGGTTACGCTGACGATTCCATTCAAACTACACCGGTGGATGTCAAAGTCACGGTAAAGCCAGCAGTTTAGCGAGCAGTTAAAAATCGAACAGGTCGCCAGGTCGTCAAGTTCATCCTCAAAAAAAGCCGCCTAGATTTCTCAGCCTAGACGGCTTTTTGACGTCTCTCAACCATCAAGCGCCTCACCGCGCACGAAACACTATTTATTCCGTGGCGCGCTGCGTATCCTTCCGTCTCGCCCCTGCCAAAATACCGTGAAGGCCAATGTTGCCTTCATGACAAGCATATTCGAACAATGGCCCGTCTGTTCGACGCAATGGCATCGTCGCAGTCCACGGTCGTGCGAAGTTGTTTGTATCTTCCACCGTGAATTCATACATCACAGTATCCGGGTCTACTCGGCGAAATCGTTCCACCAAACGTGTGTCTCGACTTGAGCCTCCCAAGCTTGTCTCTCGAAGGAAGTGCTCCGTCTCGACCACCAGTGTTTCCCCTTCCCATCGTCCCCGAGAATCCCCTGACCACTGCCGAAGATTTCCATGTGCACGTCCATCCAAGGAAATAATTCTCGCGTTGTGAACCATTTCATTGAGTATCACGACATAGCCAGGCACCTGCAAGATATGCACATTATTGTTGTAGGCACTCGACACCATCGGAGGACCAGCATTAAACCCCATGATGCAGCGATCAGCGAGCGTTCGATCCGTATAGGAATCAGCAAACCCATTGCGATTATTCAATCGCCGAATCCGTGACCCTGCCTGGTAAGCCTCTCGGAATGGAATACGACCGTCCGGAGGATCTACTACCAATGACGTCCGCTTGTCTTTCGTGAGTTCGACGCCGCGTTCGTACCAGAACTCATTGTAAGAAAGCACCCCCCCTTCTGATCGTGACTGATAGCCAGCGCTCGGCGCTCCTGATATCGGATCGAAAAGGTCTCGATTAAGCCTCGTTCGTTCAGTGGCCTCAAACGCGGCAGCCTCTTCAAGCGATAACGTGTCTTGCCCTTCAAGCGCCAACGGCCGCTGCAGCGGGGTAAGAGTCCTAAACGTAAATATCCCAGAAATATGCGGCTGCCCATCTGGGGTACGCGCCGGCTCCGACGCAACACCAGATTGTGCAACAACTCGAAGAGTCGCAACCATCACTAGGACAACTGCAATTTTTGTTCTGTTAATTAGCCGATGTTTCATAATCAGCAACCTCCGAAAACGAGATAGCGTGCACTCCGCGAAAAGAAAATAACGAACATCGGCGAGTTGCTCGCCTAACAGCAGCGCAACTCGCCGATCGGTTTTGGGCTAGAGGTGAGCCTCGTCGCGCCGTCAGCGGCCGCGATACGACTCGACCGACGGCAGCTGCGCGCCGGACAGGTCGGCTGGAACACTCTCCTCAGCTACGACCAAATGGGTCAGCGTCCCAATTCCCTCAATGCTGGCGCTGATCGTCTCGCCCGCCTGCAGGTACCCAGAGCCCGTGGCGCGCTCAACGCGACCGGCGCCGGTTCCACCGGACGTCCCGCTCTGCAAAACGTCACCAGGAAATACAGTAATAAGCGACGAGGCGTACTCAATCAGTTCCGGGATGTTATGGATCATGTCTCCCGCCCTAGCCTCTTGGACGGTCACGCCGTCGATCACCAGGCTCTGGTGTAGACGTTCCATTGGATCGCCGTAGAACTCCTTTGGAACGATCCACGGCCCCTGGGGCGCGAACGTGTCATGGCCTTTGCCGACGAACCAGTCCGAACCTTGCCCGTAGCCCCCGGGCGGTCGCCCGCCACGGTCGGATATATCCATGGCGACCATGTAACCGAACACGTGGTCATAGGCACGGCCTGCGGAGATGTACTTGCCCGTCCGGCCAAAGACGATAGCTAGTTCGACTTCCCATTCAATCCGGTCACGGCCGAAGGGCATTACGACGTCATCGCCGCTACCGATGACCGCACCGCGGGCGGGCTTGAGAAACAGATAAGGCACGCCTCGATTCTCCTGCCGGTCTTGGGTTCGCTGAGCTAGTTCCTCCGCAGTGCAACCCTCACACGCGTGCGTGTAGAAGTTGACTGCGGCGTTCATCATCTTGCCCGGGTACATGATGGGAGGCCGGATGCGAAGCTCAGACACGTCGTAAACGAAGTCCGCACGATTATTTTCTGAGAGTTGATTGTTGTCGACGACGTGGTTGACAATTTCATAGAGTCGGTACTTGAGACCGTAGTCATAACGCCCAATTAGTTCCAACATGTCCTCTGGCATTGGCACATGTGGATACTCCGGGCTCGCTTCAAGCGCCATGTTCGCAACCTCGATATCTATCACCAAACGGTCGTGCAATACGAGGACGACGTGTGGAACGCCATGAATGTCAAAGGTGCCAACCTTGAACGGCAAGGCCGGCTCGGGGTCCGCTCCTTGCGCGAATAAGACGCTTGGAACGAAGAGGGATAACACAGCTGTGAAAACCAGGATTACTCGCATAATGCTCCTTGATCTTGACTCGACAGTAGTCTTGTGTGCTCCGGTTGTACTCCCGCCCCGCCAAGCTGTCAAGGCTTCACAGCGCAGCAGTTAGGACCTGCATAAAAGATAACAAACAAATACGCTCTTGTATGTTCCGCGTAACTCCCGTACCGACTCTTCCTCAACATCCAGGAAATCGATCACCCTCAAAGGGCGTGTTACACACTATTCCAAGTGTAACTAAACACCTTTATCGACTATACGAACGTGCAAGGATCTTCACGACCTCTTGTCCTCGCAAAAGCCCGTCAGACTATTTCTTTTCTTCTACGCGGGCTCCTGCCAACAAATTCGTCATACCGTAGTTCCCCTCATGACAGGCGTATTCAAAAAGTGACAGTGCATTTTTCGTCATAGGGACTGCAGCTGTCCACGCGCTAGTCCATGTTTTCGGGTCCTCTAGAGTGAACTCATAAACGAGCGTATCCGCATCGGTACGAGTGAACCGTTCCACTAAGCGCATGTTGCTACTCGACCCGACGAAACCGGTGTCTCCAAGAAAATTCGAAGTCTCAACGATTAGGGTTTCGCCCTCCCATCGTCCGCGCGAATCGCCGACCCACTGGCGCACACTCGAAGTGAGATGAGCACGTCCGTCCAAAGGCACGATTCGCGCGTTGTGTACCATCTCATTCAGGATGACAACAGTATCCGCCGTCTGAAATATCTGCACATTGTTGTTGTACGCACTCGGCAACATCGGTGGCCCTGAATTGAATCCCAAAATGCATCGCTCGCCAATCGCCCGGTCTTCCGGACCTGCGGCCACGTTACCGAACAGAACTGCAAAAAACCCCTCCGCTCTCGCACGACCGTCGGCTGTATACGGAATCAGTCCATCGGCAGGATCAACAACGAGCGACGTGCGATTGTCTTCGGTAATATTCGTGCCGTAATCCCACCAGAACTGATTGTAGGCACGCTCCACGTCACTACCAATCCCAAATGGCTTTTCTGCACCGTCACGGCGGTCGGCATTTCGTGCTTCAAGTGTTTGCGCCTCAAACGCGGCCGCTTCCTCAGTGGTCAAGAATGCCTTGTCCGCTAAGTCAAACGGTCGCTCAAGCGGCGTCAATGTCCGAAAATCCCATACGCCTTGGATGTCTGGGACACCCCAGGGCGTCGTCAGGTTCTCCTGCGCCGAAGCCGAAATCGGCAAGAAGGTCACAAAGCCGACGACGACCAATGTGGCAAAGTAACCGTAAGACACAAGCATTGCTTCACGCATCAAGTTCCTCCTCACGCTCGACGAATTCTCAGCAGTCATGACATGATCGCCAATTGACGGCATTAACGCAACACCGGCAGATAGACGTGGTTGGCCAGCCAGCCACTACCTCCGAGTTTCTTCTGATTGCGACACGATTCGACCTCGCTCCGCAATAGAGCAACCACTGGTATTTTCCCAAGATGTAAGCTATTGACCGCCGAGACGCGTAGTTAAGACTTGGATACCGACACTATGAGCATGCATCGATTCCCGTTCGTCCCAACCGTCGTTGGGCTACTCCTCTTTAGCCTTTGTCTCTCGCCCCTGGGCCTCGCCGCCGCTCAGGACGACGCCGGAGGGCTGGCCATCGTGCCCTTTACCAACATCACCGGCTCGACCACCGACGCCTGGATCGGTGCCGGTATTGCCGAGACCCTCGCCATCTCGCTGCCCGGGGACGCCATCACCATCGTGCCAAACCTCGACGCGGCGCGCGACACCGAGGCCCAGTGGGTCATCACCGGCAGCTACCAGCGCCAAGGTGACCGCCTGCGGGTTACGGCGCGGATCAGTGCACTCGCCACAGCGACCGTCCTCGACACCGTCATCATCGATGGGACCGTCACGGAACTCTTTGCGTTACAAGACCGCGTGGCCGCCGCGCTCCAGCAACGTCTGCCCACGGCCCAGCCCCCCGACATGGCCGAGCAACGACCACCCGTGCCCGTGCCACCACCCGCACCACCACAGCCCGCTCCGGACCTGGCACCGCCGACCCGACCCTCGGTGACCGCCATCACGCCCGACGTCGCGCCCCGACTGATCGACCCGACGCGCATCATCAATAGTCCACCGCCGCCCCTCGCGCCGGCGACCATTGCCCGTAATGCCGAGGGCCGCGCCACGCTCCGTGCCGTCGCCTTGACCACCCCATTGACCGTTGACGGCGTGCTCGACGAGGCCATCTACAACACCGTGCCATCCTTCGGGGATTTCATCCAGCAAATACCAATTGCAGGGGAACCCGCCACCGAGCGGACCGAGGCGTGGGTGTTTTACGACGCGAATCAGGTCTACGTATCGGCCCGGGCATGGGACTCGGCGCCCGAAAGCCAATGGGTTGTCAACGAGATGCGGCGAGATTCATTTGGTTTATTCAATAACGAATACTTCAGCGCCATCTTCGACACCTTCTACGACCGTCGAAATGGCATCGGGTTCATGGTTAACCCCATTGGAGGGTTTTCCGATGTAGAAATTGCCGACGAGCGTCCGTCGAATATGGACTGGAATCCAATCTGGGAGGTGCGTACCGGGCGGTTCGACGGTGGATGGACCGTCGAGATGGCCATCCCCTTCAAGTCCATCCGGTTTCGGCCTGGGCAAAACCAACTCTGGGGCTTGCAACTCGGGCGCCATATCCGCTGGAAAAACGAACGGACCTATCTGACCCCGGTCCCCATTTCTGGGGGGCCAGGCGAAATGTGGGTGTCTTTTGGCAGTACGTTAACCGGCATTGAGGTCCCCGAAGGAAACCGGACGTTTGAAATCAAACCGTATGCGATCGGCTCCCTCGCCACCGATGTCAACGCCAGCCCCGCCATCACCAATCAGGGCGCCGGCGACGTCGGCGTCGATATCAAATACGGCATCACTGAGAACCTCACCGCGGACTTCACCTACAACACCGACTTCGCCCAGGTCGAAGTCGACGAACAACAAGTCAACCTCACCCGGTTCAGTCTCTTCTTTCCCGAGAAGCGCGAGTTCTTCCTCGAGAACCGCGGGGCCTTCGACTTCGGAGGCGGCGCCTTTTTCGGGTCAGCTGGGGGAGGACCAGGGCCCGGCCGTAGGACCGGTGGGTTCGGCGGCGGCGGCGATGCCCCGACAATCTTCTTCAGTCGGCGCATCGGGCTGGAACAGGGCCAGGCCGTTCCCATCCTCGCTGGTGGCCGGCTTAGTGGCAGAGTGGGTGACTACACCCTCGGCGCCCTCAACGTCGAAAGTGTGACCCTCCGTGACGCGGACCCCGAGGAGACCGCCGAGTCGCTCCTGACCAACTTTTCCGTCCTGCGCGTCAAACGCAACATCCTTCGCCGCAGCACCATCGGCGCCATCTTCACCGGCCGCTCCGTCTCCAGCTCCGGCCGCGGGTCCAACGAGGTCTATGGGGTCGATGGCAACTTCGCCTTTTACGACAACGTCAACGTCAATGGCTTCTACGCCAAAAGCCAAACCTCTGGTCTGCACGGCGATGATGCCAGCTACCAGGGCGTCTTCACCTACAACGGTGACCTCTACGCCGCGCAGGTCGACCATCTCCGCGTGGGCAATAATTTCAATCCGGAAATCGGCTACCTCCGACGCGATGATTTCCGGCGCACGTTCGCCACCGGCCAATACAGTCCCCGGCCTGTATCTCTGCCGTCCATCCGACAATTCTTTATCGGCGCGAGCCTCGACTACATCGAGAACGGGGCCGGCCACGTCGAGACCCGGATCGCCCAGGCTCGTTTTCAGATCGACTTCGAGAACAGTGACCAGTTGGGGTTCGATACCACACGCAGCTATGAAATGCTGGCCCGACCGTTCCGGATCGCGCCCGACGTGGCCATTCCCATCGGCGGCTACACCTTCCAGGATGTCTACGCCGCATACACCATGGGCAACCAACGGCGCGTCGCCGGGACCGTGACCGTCCAGCAGGGCGGCTTCTTTGGTGGCACCATCACCGCCGTCGGCTACCGCCGTCCCCGCATTGAACTGTCGCCGCAGTTCTCCGTCGAGCCCGGCGTCTCCATCAATCGGATCGAATTGCCCGTGGGCGACTTTACCGCCACCCTTCTCACCAACCGGGTCACCTACACCGTCACTCCCCGGATGTTCGTCGGGGGGCTGGTGCAATACAACTCGCTCGGCCGATCGATCAGCACCAACCTCCGCCTGCGCTGGGAATACCAGCCGGGCAGCGAACTCTTTGTGGTCTACAACGACCAGCGGGACACCGCCCTGCGGGGAACGCCGCTCCTCCAGAACCGCGCCTTCATCGTCAAATTTACGCGCCTCTTCCGGTTCTAGGTCACAACACCATTAAACATGACTACGCCACTTCTTCTACAGGTGTGCCACCGATATCACCACACCAAGGCTTACAGGCATCTCCAGGTGGCTGGTCAAATACCATCCGCTTATCCTTGGACGGTCACGCTCTCACCTGAATCTCAGCGCAAGAAGGGGCTCGAAAGGATTAAATCCAATCCAGCCCCTCACACGAAGGTTCAAAAACGACCGGCACCGGACGCCAACGTTTTCGACGGCATTGCCCCGTCACGCATCGCACGGAGTGCTTTAACCTCAACAGCGATCAGTCAACGACCGCAACACCCTCGATCTCAAGTAACGCATCCGTTGCAAACAACGACTGGATACCCAGCAAGGTCGCCGCCGGAACCGTGCCATCCGGAAAACCATGACGTTGACGGGCCGCGTTCAGGACATCGAAATCGCCAAGACTGTAATTCGGCATATAGATCACAATCTTCAGCAAGTCTTCGACAGAGCCACCAGCCGCTTCAAGACGCTGCCGGAGATTCGCGTAGACTTGGTCGGCCTGGTTCTCAAGCGTGTCTCCAGGTTGTCCAACCTGGCCTGACAGTTGAATCACTTTCTCACCGGACCCCTGTACAGTCACCGCTTGCGAGAAGCCTGTCGCTGGATCAATAAACGTCCGTGCCACGGATTGTTCGTTTACGCCGAGCACAGCAATCGCATCAATTTCGACTTTGAACTGGTCACTCGCAAGCGCGGGAATGCCAAGCAGCGTACTGGCCGGCATGTCCGTGAGCGTCAGGGCCTGTTCGCGACCGGTCCGATAAGCCACTAAGTCATTCTCTGGATCAAAGTTGACGATATACGTCGTCGCCTTTACGATATCGGCCAGCGAGGCGCCTGCCGTTGCAAGCTGTTGCCCAACCCGCCCCCACACTGATGCCGTCTGGGCCGCCAAGCCATCGCCGTCAGAGACCTGGCCTGCAACGTAGACGGTTTTCACACCGTGCGCGGTTACGGCCACGGCTCCACTAAAACCATTCGCGGCACCAAAACGTTCGATCGTCAAATCGACCCCTGGTTCTGCGACCACGGCAGTCGCTTCAATCTCAACACGCAACGAATCGAGAAAGAGCGACCGCACACCAACCATCGTACTCGCCGGCCAGTGACCCTCTGGAAAGGTCTCGAGGCGAACTCCTGCGATTACCCCATACTGATCCGGTGCAAAGTCCTTCACAAAGATCCGAATCTTGACAACGTCCTCGACAGACGCCCCGGCCTGCTCAAGTCGACGCACCACACCCTGAAATGCTGACTCGACGTGGTCCTGCAAAGCCTCGCCCTGACCAACTTGTCCTGAGACAAAAATTGTCTTCACACCACGGTCCGTCGTAGTGACCACTTGCGTAAAACCACCAGCCGGGTCGATATACTCGACTTGCGCCGTCGTGTCCGCTGGCACTCCGTAAATCAATAAACTAATGACAAATACCAAAATTCTTCGATTCATCCAGTCCCCTCCCGCTATGTTTACTACCACACTAGACGAAGCTTGGCAGAATTTTCTGGAATCGCACAACGGGAGACACGCCGGCGCACCGTCACAAGCGTTGACAGGACACCAGTCAATCTAGTTATTATGGGTGCCAACAATCCGTCGGAAACCCCTGTTTTTCAGGAGGCTGAGTAATGAAGCGTTTGATTATGGTCATGACAAGCATCATGGGGTTTGCCCTACTGGTGAGTACCCCAGTGAACGCGGCTGAAAACACCCCAACGTTCAATCAGGACGTCGGGCCAATCGTATTCGACAACTGCTCCAGCTGCCATCGCGAAAATCAAATCGCGCCGATGTCTCTGATGTCATACACGGAGACACGTCCCTGGGCACGCGCGATCAAGGCCAAAGTTGTATCGCGGGAGATGCCACCTTGGTTCGCCGATCCCCAGTACGGAGAATTCTCCAACGACATCAGTCTCAGTGATGACGAGATTGCCACCATCGTCGCGTGGGTCGATGGAGGAGCACCCGAAGGTCATGGCCCAGTACCGGACGCACCGAATTTCTCGGCGGACGGTTGGGGACATCCTTCAGGGCTGGACCCAGACTATGTGATTGAGTTTCCAGTCACGTGGCATGTTCAAGCAAATGGCGAAATGCCGAACTTTAACCTCTACCAGCCACTGCCCTTTAACGACAAGATGAGTGTCTCCGCAACACAAGTAAGACCTGGCAACTACGCAGCAACACATCACATCACCACGGCGTTAGCCAACATTCCAGAAGGAATGAAAGTTGGGCGCGGACCAGCTTGGCCAAGTGGACCGATGTTTGACTACGCACTCATTCCCGACCCGGACGCTGCAGCCGACAAGTCAGCCGCTGAAGTTGCTGCTGAATTAGCAGATGACGGTGAAGGGCTGACGACTTCTGAAACATCAGACGAAGCTGCGAAACTCACGGAACAGGAACGCCGTGAACTCGCGCGGGCCAGAGGAGGATTTGGTCCTTACATTCCCGGTGTGGCGGCTGACGTGGCGACCCCGGGACAAGGTCGAGAGATTCGGGGTGACCTGTTCGACCACATCGTCTGGAACATGCACTATCAGTCAACGGGCCAGCCTGAAACAGCGCGTCCCTCGATTGGTGCCTGGTTTGCAAACGATGAGATCACCACGTATCAGCAAACTCTTTCAACCAGTGAATACACGTCCGAAAGCGAGCAACTCATTGCCCCAGCCCCGCGCACCAGAAAAGAGCGCCTGGCAGCCGGCGAGTTGCCCCTGCAAATTGCGCAAAACATAAATCCGTTATTGGCGCCAATTCCGCCGAATGCCGCGAACTGGACCGTGACCGGGATCGGCGCGTTTCAGAACGACTCGATCATCCAGAGCCTCTTTATTCACGCTCATTTGAGAGGCAAGGACTTCACGTACGTGCTGACGTATCCCGACGGCCGTGAAGAGATTCTGCTGCGCGTTCCCAATTACCAGTTCGATTGGCAGTTCGAATACGAACTCGCGCAACCGCTCAAAGTTCCGGCAGGTAGCACGTTGAAGACGATTGCACGCTACGACAACTCGCGTGCCAACCGGAGCAATCCGGCGCCTGACAAGGAGACCTACTGGTCTGAACAGAGTTGGGATGACATGTTTCTAACCAACGCCAAGTACATCTTGGACGGTGAAGAAGCCAACGACAACTAATTAGTTCACGATGACCGACCGTAAAAAGGGTCGGTGCGTGTAATGCGCACCGACCCTTTTATTTTTTGGCACGAGCGACCAAAACAGGAAACAAGATGATGAGTTGGACACACGTCACGACAGGAATCGTTTTCATGACAGTGGGCTTGTCGAGCATAGCGGAATCCAATCAGCGAGTTGGTAGGCGGCCCTCTAACGCGGAGATTGAGGTCGTTGCGGCCGTCGGATGTGTTGAGCAACGTGTCAGTAACGAGGCCTCTTGGTGGCTCATTCGAGCGACGGAGCCGAGTGTGACGCGTGCAGGCGTCTTTAATGAAGTACAGATCGAAGATGCCAGAGAAAGCCAATCCGGCGAAAACGAGTTTCAACTCATCGGCGTTGCTGATTTTCTGACCGCCGAAGGACTGCTCCGTTATGGTGAACGAGCCGCCTTCACAACGCCTGAGCAGATCAACGCGACGGGAGAATTACGCGAAGGCCGCACTGTATTGGTCAAGGGGCTGTTAATCGAGTCCGATGAAAGTTCTCGCATTAACTTGCTTGCCGTTGTCGGTTTGTCAGACACCTGCAGTTAGGAGTCACTTACATCATGACCGCGTTTGTTACCGTCGTTACAGTTTCCTTCTTAGCCCTTGCTCCAGTCGCAGCTCAAACCCCAGCGCAGGTCGAAGCAGAGCCGATCGTCAAACTCCAGCTAGGTGACACCATCGTCCCTGGGCAGTGCCTGACCGAAGAGGAACTCGCTCTCAATTCTTCGCTGCTCGCACTGACGCGACCCACCGTTGGCAACGAGGGCATCCTCGGCACAGACGGCGGGGATGATGCACAACGGTTCGACCCGGCTTACTTCCTCGGCACCTGGAACATCGAAGGCGTCATTCCAGAATCAGCGCTTGGAGAATCCGTGGATTTCACCGGCACTGAAACCGTTCGACATATTGAAGGATGCACTTACGAAAGCACAATCACGGGAATGATGTCCGGAGAAGCCATCACCATCACGTCGCTCATGGTCTACGACCGACAAATGCGCTACCTCATTCGCCTTGAAGATGACAGTCGAGGATATCAATTCCTCAAAGCTGGTCGCGTCGGTGGTGATCCAGGAGGCTTTTTCTCGCATCACTGGGCAGCACCCGCTGTGACCAACCAAGGCACACGCGTGCGACTACGCGGGCGAACTTTGATCACCTCGCCCTACGTCTATCGAATTCAATCCCGCATTTCAGAAGATGCCGGTCCCTTTATCAATTACGGGACGACTTGGTGGGAACGCCCTGAATAGCACTGTGCCCTAGAGAAAAATTCTGTACCACCGATGCAAATAGTGTAATCACCGTTTTCAGATTTCGATATCAAAAGCTGCCGTTTCGACACGGCCTTCCGTCTTTACCTGTACAACAATCCGATAAGCACCGGATTCTGAAAAGACAAACGGAAAACTCACCTCATTCGTTGACTCGCGCATTGATTCCAGGTTCGCGTCATGCATGCCAGTGACATGCGCTCTTCGCAAGCCACTCCTGTTCTGCTCGAAACGCCGTTGCGCAGCCAAATTAATACTCCCAGACGGATGCAGGTGCATAAAAAATGACCCATCGTCACGGACCACGGCCGCATGACTGAGCATACCCATGTAGGGTTCAAGAACGGACGGCGTTCCATCTTGATTCATCACTGAAAATCTAAGGATTGTCTCCTCATCACGAGCAAACGAGTCGTCGCGGTCCCAATGAAGAAACCGCCCACTCGGGAACTGGTACACATCAGGCGGATTTAACGTCGAGGAGCGAAACACAGCCCACGAATCATCAGGATCACGCATCACCGGCAACAGTGGCTGATCACTCCGCGGACGCGTCACCTCCATAACGTCCACCGTATCCACAAGCGTCGGCGCAAACCCTGACTCATGCACAATGTCAGCAAAAACATGGTACTCCCCTATCGGTAGCGGTGGAAGCGATACAACAAACGAATCATTACCCACCGATACAGGATGGACGTGAGCAAAGGCAGACAGGTCACTCGCCTTCACCAGGAACATGTGCATCAATTTCCCGTGGTCCGGAATGAGCGGAAAGGCTGGTTCGCCGTCGAGATTAAGCCAATCAGGATCGTCGATCACTAATCGAAGAACATGGCCGAGATCAGTCGACATGATATCCGGCGTAGTACTCCACGTCGTATAGATACTGTCGCGATAGGCTCTGTCCACATCGTCCCACCACCGCCAGCCACCACTCAGAACACTGGCAAGAAAAACCGCGCCAATGGCCATCGTGATACGAGCGTTCCGGCGGCGTGTCATATCCGGTGCAACCCCTGGCTCCAATACGCTTTCTCGAACGGCGGCCCCAAAGATCGAGACGGCCCCGACAAACAGAAAAAGGCCGATTGCCGAAAGAACAATCCCAACAAAATTACCCATCGCTAACCGCCGCTCAGCAACAGCCTGAACCGGCACGAACGCGCTCACCGTGCCGTCGCTTCCGGCGACAGTTACGTGAACGCTGTAGGAACCAGATGTCATCAACCACAACTCCGAGCTGAACAGATGGTTTTCTCCTGGAACTCGTCTCGCAATATCTGGAGGTGGCGCGCCGTCGAGACCAACATCTGCCCGCAACGAACGGACAGTCACCTGTTCGACGTGGTTTCCATGAAGAATGCGAACGGATATTTGTGCGAGCCCTGGAATTACTCCCGGCGTTCGCACTATCACTCGCATCCCATACGGTCCTGCCGTGCTCTCGTAATAGGCATTCGACGTGCCGACATGAGCACTCACGCCAACAGTCACCATGCACAGGAAGGTGCAGATACCCGCATACCTCGAAAGGACATAACTACCGCCGCGCATTCGTCTATCTCCTAACCCGACGCATCCAATTTCCCCATAGCAACCCAACCACAGCCGAAAAACAAGCGATGACACTAATCCAACTGGCCGCACCGGCGGTCAACTGACGTCCCCAGAATTCATATTGGAACATTCCAGGTGGACTGTTGTAGTCCCATTGGTCAGCAGCAAAGAAAAAATTTCTCGCGTTATCTGAGAGGAGAAATTCGGCAAACGGCCATTGCACAAATCCTAGACCGCCGATAAAAAAAAGTCCGGCGAGCGCGGCCAAGCAGATAGCTCGAACGCGACTTGACTCCGAAGAGATGCGATTGACGATCAGGTCGATCAACAGCGCGGGAACCACGAGTAGGAGTGGAAAGGAGGGAGGCACCATATGCGTAATCTGGCGAAGGATGGGAGCCAGCATCGGCTGTGCAGGAAAGAGCTGCAATGTCCAAATCATCGTCAGCATGAGTCCCATGTAGACAGCCGAAGCGCCGGTGGCGCCCCAGCGCTCCCGGGTCGCACGTGAAATCCCAACGAGAAGGACAGGAAGAGTCGCCGCGGTCACTAAAAAAAATAACACCGAATGATGCCCGTTTGGTGCCATGATGAATTCAGCAAATAACGTCGTAACCATGACAATCATCAACCCGCCCGCATGAACAAACAACAGTGGCAGCAATCGTGACCGGTCAGACGATGATGCACCGTTCTGACGAGCAAGGGTCATTAACATCGTTCCCATCCCGATCCCGTAAATTCCCGCCGCGAGGACCGAGTGGGGTGGACTGAGAATTTTGACGTCGAGACCGTAGGCGTTATGCCACCAGTCATCAAACGGAGCCGATACAATCATCGCAACTGCTCCCCAGATGCACACCCAAGCACCCAAGGGACCACGAAAACCCCAGAAAGACACACTCAAAGCTCTTTCTCGCCTCAGTGAGGCAAACGTCGTCTGAAGTACCAACCAACCGCAAGAAAGCCCCGCGAGAGTGCCTCCGAGATAAATCGCTAGATGGGCAGGCGTCCAAAACGAATCCCTCCCGATGGACCGGTGCCAAGAGATATCCCAAATAACGCCGACGATGATGCTCTCGGAAGCAAAGGCAACGACCCACAGGTACCATGGCACACCAAACACTTCGCTAGATTCTCGTGTGTCTTCCACGGCTGTGGCCGGTAGGGCCGGTGCAAATGAACTCATAAGGCGCTCCAAACTGGCTGAAGAAACGGCGGCCATAGCAACGAGAACAGGCAAACCACCAAATGCCTTTGCAGCATCTCACGAACTACAAATCGACGACAGTCTCGACTTTGTAGGCGTTCCGTTTAAGATTCACATTCAGAGCTAATCAATTCTCACGCATGCATCATTAGCGTACCGCAATGGAGAACGGAATGCGATCACGCCTACTACTCATCGTAACAGTGACCCTATGCGCCATCTTCTGGTCGAGTAACCGGACCGGTCCCAAAGCGCTTCAAACACAGAACATCGAGGACGACACTGTCGCCATCTTAGTCTCACGTCTCGACCTTTCCCAGTACAAGGCCTCGTTGAAAGGGCTAACTCAGTTCGGGGACCGCCGCCAAGGCACTCAACGAAACCGGGACGCAATTGATTGGCTAGAACAACAATTGCAACGTGTCGGCTGTACGAACCGTGAGCGTCTTGACTACACCTATTTCCCAGCGTCATCTCGACGTAGTCGACCAAGCCAACGCCCGGAACCTGAAATAAGACAGAAGACCCCCACTGGTGGTCGTATTGGTCGTAACGGATTCGGACCTGGCAACAGCACCATTTTTGGGTATCGAGGGCCTACAGGAGTCAACACTGACGCCTCAGCGCAAAAGGACCAGCGACTAAGACATATCAACAGTGAAAGCCCAACACCTGGACCGCGTCAAGAAGTCTACTGCACGAAGGTTGGAACGACTCGTCCAGATGAAATGTATATCGTGGGCGCTCATATGGATGGTCATGGTTGGGGGGAAGCCGCAAACGACGACGGCTCTGGAACCGCGTTAGTCTTGGAACTCGCAAGGATTTTGAACGCACCGGATGTTCAAACCGAACGCTCAATTCGTTTCATTTTTTGGAATAACGAAGAAACCGGACTACAAGGCAGTCGTGCGTACGTTTCACAACGCGGGCCTCTGCAGGGACAAGAAATACCCCCAGGGTCTGGTCAGTTTCCGGAACCGCGATGGCTAGGCATGATTCAGCATGACATGATGCTCTTTGACCATGGCGCCCCACGTGCGGACGGAACAGTCAGTCGCGATCAACGACCAGAAGCCGACATCAATATTGAATTTCAATCGAACGCTGACCAATCAGACGAAGCCCGTGAGCTTGCTTTTGTCTTTAAAGCAGCCAACGAACGCTATGCGACTGACTACCCCGCGAGCGTGGGACCTCATATGACGAACACAGATTCAACACCATTTATGAACCTCGTTCCAGCGATCAGTCTCAGAGAGAACGAACGAGGAGCTCAAATCGGAGCCGGCTGGGATCCACATTGGCATCAACCAACCGACATCTATGCAACGTTCACCGATGACGATTTTCGTCTTGGACTGAATGCCGCACAAACAACGCTTGCGGCCATCGCCCTTCTAACAGACACCAAACTCGTCTCGCCCTAACTCCTTTTCACAAAAACGAGGCATCGTTGGTGATATTTAAAGAGAGTTCATCAGTTTCAAAAGGTCTACAACCGTCTCAAGACAGCGAGGAACTAGCCGATTGACTGCCTATCGGATTGACGCGTTCGACGGCTTTGACCAGCGCTGACAGGTCATTTCGGTCATTTCCCTCAGCCATGAGCTCATCGAGAAACCTCATAACCACGTCACCAGCTGGTAGGGATACGCCCAGACTGCGGGCTAGAGTCAGAACTGTTTGAAGGTCTTTATGATAAAGGCGGGTCTCAATTCCATCGTCGAATTGCCGTGTTGCCATGCGACCTCCAAAGACGTCGAGCACGCGACTTGACGCCATCCCATTCATCATCGCTTGCTGAACCAATTTGACGTCGACCCCGCAACGTGCCGCCAGCGTCAACGCCTCCGCAACGCCTTGCGCTGTAACTAGCATTAGCAATTGATGACAAGCCTTGGTGGCCTGCCCTGCGCCGGACTCTCCCATATACAGAATAGTTGTTCCCAGGCACTTCAAAAGTGGTTTCGCACGCTCGAGAGCCTCTTTAGAACCGCCAACCATAATCGATAACGATGCATCCCGAGCGCCTTGGGGTCCACCGGAAACAGGAGCGTCCAACATATCGACACCCTTATCTTCGAGATGCAAGGCGATCGTTCTGGTGACCGTCGGATCGATTGTGCTCATATCAATCACCAGTCCCCCCTGTCGCAGGCCGTGCACCACACCATTGTCACCAACAAGGACCTGCTCGACATCGCGCGTCCCCGTCACCATCGTGAATAACACGTCGCACTCGGCAGCCAAGTCGACCGCGCTAGCAAAGTGGACAGCTCCCCGTTCGACAAGTGGCACCACGGCCTCAGGACGCCTTCCATACACGCCTAACTCATACTTATGGTCTAGAAGATGCGTGGCCATCGGTCGGCCCATGGTTCCAAGGCCAATAAATCCAAGTCTCATCAGTAATTCTCCTCAGTCCACTAGCTCACCAAACTTACGCAAGACTTCAAAATGATGATATCGGCACTTATTACACACCAAGCCCAATCACACGCATAGAGATCGTGTAACGTTGCTCAAAATCAGTTTCAAAACTTCCGAATCAGGAGAGAAATCCATGCGACGATACGTGATGTACCTCGTCAGCAGCATCATTACTTTCAATATCGGCTTCTCGCTTGCGTATAGCGAAGTAGTGGTACAAGAAGTCGAACCGTCATGCACGATGTGTCCGTCCACGTATGTCTCCGCTGAAGAACTAACCGAATACGCTTTTGTCGGACGCTTATCTGGAGCTGTTGACCAACAGGTCCGGTCACTTGATATAGGAAAAACCAACGTGCAAATCGCTGTCGCACATCGAGGTGCGCTCGAAGAACGACGCGGACGGGTAGCTGAACATGATTTGGTAACCGAAGTCTACGTTGTGATGAGTGGCAGTGGAACCATCCTGACCGGTCCAGACCTCGTGAACAAAGTGCGACGTCCTCCAGACAACCGTGCAGTACAATTTCTCAACGGCCCTGGCAACAACGCCGCGGATGTGAGAAACGGTGCGACACACCAACTCAAAGAAGGCGATGTATTCGTCATTCCGGCCGGAACCGGGCACGAATTCACCAAGATCGATGACCACATTACGTACATGATGGTTCGAGTTGATCCGGACAAAGTTGTCCCGTTAATGGATAAAGCGGCGTCGCAAGCTTACTTATCCGAACGCCGGCAATGACGGAACGTCTTGTTTCTGGCTTCACGCACAGAGAACACACGGCAAACACAGGATTGAAATCATGACCCACACGAACCGCAATCTGACATGGGTACTTATAGCCTGGGTTACTTTCATGGGAGCGTGTAACTCAACAGCACCCACAGGCACAGACCAAAACCCTAGCGCGACAACTGAAACCTCGCCACCCACAAACCCGACCTTCGAGTTCGACCCAATGTGGCCAAAACAGTTACCAAACAATTGGACACTCGGGAACGTCGTCGGCGTTGCCGTCGACGCTCGCGATCATGTCTGGATCGTTCATCGTCCAGGGAGTCTTACTCCCCAAGAACGCGCAGCCGCGGCGACGCCGCCCCTCGCTGAATGCTGTTTTCCCGCGCCTCCGGTTATTGAGTTCAACCAAGACGGTGATGTGGTACAAGCCTGGGGCGGGCCTGGAGATGGGTACGAATGGCCAGAGGCGGAGCACGGCATTTTTATCGACCACCTGGACAATGTCTGGCTTGGGGGAAGCGGTGGTACCGACTCACAGATACTAAAATTTACGCGAAACGGTGAATTCCTATTACAGATTGGCGCACAGGGTCTGGGCCAAGGGAGTAACGATCTTGCAAACTTCGGAATGCCCGCAGAAATTGATGTCGATCCATCGACTAACGAGGTATTTATTGCGGACGGATATGGAAATCGTCGGGTCGCTGTTTTTGATGCTGAAACCGGTGAATACCGGCGACACTGGGGAGCCTACGGCAACGTGCCCACCGACGATGCCTACACCTACAACCCTGACGACCCTCCATCAGCACAGTTCGGCCGACCGGTACACTGCGCCTCACTGTCCAATGACGGACTTGTCTATGTGTGCGACCGTGTCAATGACCGAATTCAAGTGTTCCAACGAGATGGTAGCTTCATCAACGAGGTTGTTATTGCCGGGAGAACCCTGGGCTTCGGTTCGGCATTTGACGTGGATTTTTCTCCCGATGCTGAACAAGAATTTCTTTTCAACATCGACGGAATGAACCAAAAGATCTGGGTCCTTAACCGCAAGGACCTCAGTATTGTCAGTTCATTCGGATTCGGTGGACACATGGCCGGCGGTTTCACCGCCGCACATAGCCTAGCCATCGACTCTAGCGGACACATCTACGTCGGCGAAACGCTGGAGGGGAAACGCGTTCAACGGTTTCTTAAAATGAACTAGAAACCCTCAAATACCCGAAAAGGCTGGCGTCCCAGACTACGGACAAATCCTGGGCTGGAAACACAAAAGATGGCTCAAATCTGTGGGAGAGCGTAAAATGAATCCTGGAAACAGCTGTGGGATTAGCCACGGCTGAACAGGTATTCGTTCCACGAAATCTAGGAGAACTTCGGCATGAAATCTTTGGTCGTCGCAAGTGCGGTCCTGATGACATTCCTGCTAGTCGCCACACCGACTCAAGCGCAATCTGAAAGTTTTGAACCTCCGCGCTTATCGGACGGAACTCCCAATCTGAATGGGATCTGGCAGGCGTTAAACGCGGCGCACTATGACATCGAACCCCATATCGCACGTCACGCAATGGAACTACGCGCGGGACCACAAGGACCATTGCCCAGCGCAAACGTATTGGCCCTTGGCGCAGTAGGTGCAGTACCGGGTAGCCTGGGCGTAATCGACGGCGGCGGTGCGATTCCCTACACACCAGAGGCGCGTGCGCTCAAAGAGGAAAATCAAGCGAACTGGTCGGACCGTGACCCTGAGATTAAATGCTATATGCCAGGAGTCCCACGTGCGACCTACATGCCATTTCCATTCCAAATCTTTCAGAACGAACGGTCGACCTTCATCGCCTACGAGTTCGCTGGTGCTGTCCGAGACATCTATCTGGACGACGTCGGCCCAGCCGAAACGGATTCCTGGATGGGACAGTCGGTTGGTCGGTGGGAAGGTGACACGCTCGTCGTTGAAGTTACAGGGCAGAATGACCAAACATGGTTCGACAGAGCAGGCAGTCATCACACCAATCAACTTCGGGTGACAGAGCGATACACACTTATCAGTCCCAATCACCTGCAGTACGAGGCAACCATGGAAGACCCTTCGGTTTTTACCGAGCCATGGACTATTCGCATGCCACTTTATCGGCGTATCGACGATGCGGCACGATTGATGGATTTCAAATGTGTCGAGTTTGTTGAAGAACTTTTGTTCGGCCACCTACGACGTAACCCGCTTGAGCGATAAACGGGAGCAATTAGTTATGACTACGAAACATTCAGCAATACTTATGATCGGTTCCATCATGCTGTTCTTGTCCTCTCCCGTCGACGCACAGGACGGTTCGACCACAACTAATGGTCGGCCAGACCTATCGGGCACTTATGACACCGCTACGCTGACCCCCCTACAGCGCCCAGAAGCCTTTGGCAATCGATTGTCGCTTACCGAAGAAGAAGCCGCCACAATAACTGAAAATGAACCGGTCGCACTTGCCGCAATCTTTGGCATTCCAGCCGACCGAAACGTCGAAAGCGCTCCCCCCTCCGAAGCCCCCCCTGTAGGTGGGGATGGGTCAACCGGGGCGGCTGGGGCTGTTGGTGGCTACAACACTTTCTGGATGGACCGTGGATCGTCTGCGTTTCAGGTGAATGGAGAATGGCGCACTTCGATCATCACAGATCCACAAAACGGTCGGCAACCGCCGCTCACCGCCGAAGCACAGGCGCAGCGTGCAGGCTTCGCCGCCTTTTTTCGGCCCAACACTGGTACAGCGTGGTGGCTGTCGGAAAACGGATTAGACGCGCCGGGGCCGTACGATGACCCAGAAATCCGACCACTCGCCGAACGCTGTCTACTCGGCTTCGGCTCCACGTCAGGCCCGCCCATGCTGCCAGTCCTGTATAACAATCTAAAGCGGATTGTCCAGACGGACGACCATGTCATGATTCTCGCCGAAATGGTCCATGACGCTCGTATCGTGCGAATGAATCAAGAACACGCCCCTCCAGAAATCCGTAGTTGGCTCGGTGATTCCGTGGGCCACTGGGAGGGAGATACGCTCGTTGTTGATACAACAAATTTCAGCGATTCGCCAGCTCTTTCACAAGCCTCGAGAAACTTGCACGTGGTCGAGCGCTTCTCACGTATCGATGCTGATACCCTGCTCTACCAGTTTACCGTTTCAGACCCAACTATTTGGACTGCCCCATGGAGCGGTGAGTACATCTGGCCATCGAGTGGAAACCGCGTTTACGAGTACGCCTGTCACGAGGCTAATTATTCTTTTCAGGGTATCCTTGGCGGCGCCCGCATACTTGAACAAGACGTGCGAGACGCACGATGAAAGTTACTCGGCCACAATACTTGACGGAGATGAATATGCCGAAGCCATTACCTGCGCTCGCTCTCGTATTGTCATTACTCGTGACGCCAGGGTTTCTAGCGAGCCCTCTGGCACAGGAACTTCCACGAACCGAAAATGGTCACCCGGATTTTTCTGGAACTTACGATACGGCCACGCTAACCCCTCTACAACGACCGGAACGGTTCGGCGATCAATTACTACTGACCGACGAACAAGCAGCCGCCATTGAAACCCAAGAATTCACTCGGAACGAAAGTCGTAACGAAGCAAGTAACCCAGAGCGTGAAGCACCGCCGGTTGGTGGTGATGGATCACCAGGAGCCGCCGGAAATGTCGGTGGCTACAACACATTTTGGATTGATCGTGGATCATCGGCATTTCAGATTGATGGACAATGGCGAACCTCAATCATCACAGACCCACCAAACGGGCGCCAACCAGCAATGACAGCAAAAGCGCAACAGCGCTCCGCGTCGCGTCGCACGCGGTTTCGAGAAAACACTGGAACCGCGTGGTGGATGATCGAAAATGGTCTTGATGCAGTAGGGCCCTACGACGATCCCGAAATTAGGCCTCTAGCTGAGCGCTGCCTACTCGGCTTCGGTTCTGTCGGCGGACCGCCGATGTTGCCTGTTCTCTACAACAATCTCAAACGAATCGTACAAACAGAACACCACATCATGATTCTTGCAGAGATGGTTCACGACGCTCGTATCGTGCGAATGAATCAGGAACATGCTCCTTCCGAGATACGAAGCTGGCTTGGCGATTCGGTCGGTTATTGGGAAGGGGAAACCTTAGTAATTGACACAACAAACTTCAACGATACACCTGCACTGAGAAGTGCCACACGGGATTTGCACGTTGTCGAACGCTTTACACGAATCAATGCTGACACGCTCCGCTACGAGTTCACAGTTGATGATCCAAACGTCTGGACGTCCCCATGGACCGGTGAGTACATCTGGCCGTCAAGTGATACGCGAGTCTACGAGTACGCATGTCACGAAGCGAACTATTCATTTCAAGGTATTCTTGGCGGAGCGCGGATCCTTGAGCAAGACGTACGAGACGGTAACGTTCAATAATCCAATAAGACTAAATCACGAGGTAGATTCCATGTTGATGAAAACCAGACGCCGTATCTTTTGTAGCAGTGGAACATTACTTCTGGCCGCTATTGGCCTTTTGGTCCTGACGACATCGGCATCAGTCGTCGCACACCATGCCTTTGGTGCAGAGTTTGATCCGAACCGCCCGGTTCTTCTCCGCGGGCCTGTCGTCAAAGTCGAATGGGTCAACCCACATGCTTGGATTCATGTGGAAGTCACAAACGATGACGGCACGTCAGAAGTTTGGATGGTCGAGGGCGGCACGCCCAATACATTACTTCGACGGGGATTAAGTCGAGACTCGATCGTTCCCGGCATGGTGATCATCGTCGACGGTTACCAAAGCAAAGACCGAACGGCGCGTGCCAACGGCCGTGACGTCACATTCGAGGACGGCAGTAAATTCTTTATGGGCTCATCTGGAACAGGTGCGCCACAAGACGGTCGAGATCCAACAGAACGGTAACGTCTGCCTCAGTGTAGGTTGCTTACCCGCACTTCGCTATAAATAGCGAAGTGCGGGTACTCACTTTCTCAACAGCTTTCCCCGCCATTACAACAAGAATGTCGTCCTGGAACAGCTGGCTCAACCATCCTCAGTCGTTCTGGCTGAGAAGATGTGTCTTTCAAGTTCACCTTTGGTCAGGGCTTGCAATCGGCATGTACGTCGTCGTCATCTGCATTAGTGGAAGTATTCTGATTTTCCGGAGTGAACTCCGGCAAGCCTTTGAACCTAAGCCTCGATTCGTAACGGTGGCCGACACAAGATTAAGCGAGGACGAACTGAATGCGGTCGTGAACCAAGCCTACCCCGGCCACAGCGTAGCCCGTGTCATTGAGCGAGAAGATCCTGCCAGGGCAGTTACCGTGACTCTCGATCAGAATGGTCAGAGGCAACAGATTCTTTTTGATCCGTACACGGGGGAAGGTCTAGGGCATCGCCTTCCTCTCCCATACCGAATGACAACCTGGCTGCTCGACCTACACGACAATTTGCTTTACGCCAACACAGGACGAAACATCAATGGAATCGGGGCAATCATACTCACGCTCCTCAGCATCACCGGTGCCATAATTTGGTGGCCTGGGACGCAAAACTGGCGCCGTAGTCTCAAAGTCGATCTCCGCGTGAACTGGGCCAGATTTAATTGGAATCTCCATGGCTTCTTGGGGTTCTGGTCTCTAGCCTTTATCTTTATGTGGGGTCTCACAGGAATCTATCTAGCATTCCCTGAGCCATTCGCCGAACTCGCCGACCGCTTGGAACCGGTAAATGAGCAAACCTTTGAACCACGAACAGTTGACAATGTCTTGTATTGGTTTGTTCTCATCCACTTCGGGAGATTCGGTGGTTGGTCAACGAAAGTGCTGTGGGCACTGGTTGGCTTAATCCCGCCTACCCTTTTTATCACCGGTCTCCTGATGTGGTGGAATCGTGTGGTCAGACCTTTTAACACCTCCAGACATCGGAAGACGCCCTCAAAGGCTGCCGATACACAAACATAGTCACACGTGATACTGTCAGACGACGGAGGACATTAATGATTCAACTAATTCGCGCATCCATTTTGATTCTGACTCTCATCGTCGCACTACCAAGCACCCTCATCACTGTATATGCCCAAGGCGAGACACCCCGTGCCGCAAACGGCCGACCAGATTTCAGTGGCGTGTGGGACTTCCGAACGGTTACACCACTAGAGCGGCCATCAGAGTTTTCCGACCAAGAATTCCTCACGGAAGAAGAGGTTGCTGCTTATGAAGAAGAGCGAGTACGAGCCAACAACGCCGACCTGAACCGGGAACAAAAGAAACAGATCACTACAGCTCGAGGCCTAGTAAACGGAACACGTGAAAGTCGTGACCTAGCGTTAGCCTATAACAACTTTTGGTGGGATCGGGGCACGGATGTCATCGAAACTCGACGCACATCACTTGTGGTAGACCCACCGAACGGACGTATCCCACCACTAACGGATGCTGGGACTGCACGCGCAGCCGAACGCATGCGCGTTAATCAGCAACCCACAGAAGGACCTGAAGATCGACCACTTGGCGAACGCTGTATCACCGGGTTTAATTCAGGACCACCGATGCTTCCAGCGGCCTACAACATGAACGTCCAGATCTTCCAGACCGCCGATCACGTTGTACTACTAAACGAGATGGTTCATAACGCCCGAATCATTCCGCTCGATGGCAGCAGTCACGGCCCAGTGCCACAGTGGACCGGTGTGTCTCGTGGTTATTGGGAAGGCGATACGCTTGTTGTTGAAACCAAGAATTTCTTGAGAGAAACTAGTTTTCGAAATTCCACAGAGAATTTACACCTCACGGAACGAATTCAACGATTAAATGAAGGAACGTTACTCTACACATTTACAGTCACCGACCCCACCACGTGGACGCGGCCATGGACAGTAGAACTGCCAATGCGCCTGAGTGACCTACCGATTTACGAATATGCCTGCCACGAGGGAAATTATGGAATGGAAGGCACATTGAGTGGTGCGCGTGCTATCGAGCGCGGAGAAGGCACATCTTCGATCCAGTGAAGGGGTGAAATTACTTCACTTTTAAGGTCTCAAGCATGGGGTGGCTGGTGCCATTCGGCAACACAGTCAACCCCATGCTCGCGTATTCATTCCTCTATGGCTGAGTCTGAGATTCCACCTCATCCAGGCGAGCCCCACCGAGAATTCCCGGCATAGAGTAATTCCCTTCGTGACATGCGTACTCGAAGATCGGCTCCTCCGTAGAGGAATGCAATAGTTGAACCGTCCACGGCTGGGTCCACGTATCAGGATCGTTGAGCGTAATTTCATGTCGCAAAATAGTTGGACTAACCCGTGTGAAACGCTCAACCAAATGTAAACTTTCCGTTGCACCGTTAAAGCCAGATCGAGGCGAGTAATTAACGGTTTCAACAATCAACGTATCGCCTTCGTACCGACCACGTGCATCACCGTTCCATTGGCCAATATTCACGTGCGGGCTCCCGTCAAGTGGAATCGTTCGAATCTCATGCCCCATTTCTTGAAGAATAGCGACGTGGCTAGGGGTTTGAAGAATCTGCATATAACTGTTGTAGCCTGAACCCATCCTCGGTGCGTGAAAGTGCAAACATCTGTCTCCCAAGTTACGGTCTTCTGGACCATCCGAAGGATGCGCTCGCCCATAAGCGCGTTGTGCCGAAACCCGCTCTTCTGCAGTATCAGTCAACGATGGAATACGGCCGTTCGATGGGTCAACAACCAGGGATGTACGGTTGTCGAGTTCTCGTTCGACAAGCCAAAAGGCATTGTAGTTACCCGTGACCACATCAAAATCCTGAAATTCTGAGTCGCCGAGCGCCTGTTGAATCAAACGGTCACCAAGTAGATCACCAGCTTGTTCATTATTGCGAAACTCCGCAATTCTCGCGTTGAGGTCAGCCAGCTCCTCATCCGTCAGACTGACCTTGTCTGCTAGTTGTTCTGGCCGCTCCATCGGCGTGGCACTATTATTAGCCCAGATCCCACCCAAATCCGGGCGCCCATCCGACGTCCGCGGAGGTGTCCAATTTTCCTGTCCGACAATCGACCCAAGGGACAACGGGGACAGCAAGAAGATCAGCAGCGTAATTGCACGATATCGCCAATTCATGTAACCCTCCTCCGGTAGCCAAAAATCGGTAGCCACCTCCCAAACACCATAGCCGCCAAAGCGGCTTTGTGCAACCCTCATTTCGGCGAAAATTTTCTACGCGTAGAACTATAATCGCCTAAAGGATCGTAACACCGGCAATGGAGGAGCAATAATGAAGCAATCGGTTTTTGTTGCGGCGTTAACCCTGATGATTGCATACAACGGTCTGATAGCTATGGCCCAAGAAGAGCAAGTCGAAGGGGCTAATGCGGTGATGCCATGGGCCTATGTTCTCAACGATCCTGTGCCAGAAAGCACAGCGACACCTGACCCGGATGAAGTGGTAACCGTTCCTGGGTCTAGCGTGTCGATGGCTCGATCGTCAATCAATATCAACAACGGCCCACCTGACTGGCATCCAGATGAGCACCCACCTATGCCTCCACTGGTCGCTACAGGTGGAGGTGAGGGTGTTATCGCTTGCGGCTACTGCCATCTACCAAATGGACAAGGCAAACCGGAAAACGCCAGTCTTGCGGGGCAACCCTACGAATACATTGTTCAGCAGATGGCGGACTGGCGAAACGGACTTCGCCGAACCGGCGAACCGCGAATGGGCCCACCTTCCTTCATGGAACGCATTGGCACAGCTGCCAGCGCTGCAGAAGCTCGCATAGCAGCGGAGTATTTTTCAGCGATTGATTTCAAGCCTTGGGTTCGTGTGGTCGAAACCGACACGGTTCCAATCACACGGTTCTCCGGCTGGATTCATAAGGTCGTTGAAGGCAGCGGCACCGAGCCCTTAGGAACGCGCGTCATCGAAACACCAGAGAACCTACAACGCACTGAACTTCGTGATGACGCTTCCGGATTTATCGCCTACGTTCCCATTGGGTCGATTGCCCGTGGTGAACATCTGGCGACAACGGGCGGCAACGGAAAAACTCTGGTCTGCTCTGTCTGCCATGGTCCACAATTGAGGGGGCTCGGGCCAGTGCCCGCCCTCGCGGGTCGCTCTCCCAGCTATATTGCGCGCCAGCTTTACGACTTACAGACTGGCATTCGCAACGGCGCTTGGTCAGACCTTATGGACGCCGCGGTCGAAAACCTCTCGATCAAGGACATCGTTGACATCGTGGCCTACACGTCAAGCCTTGATCCTTGATGCTACCTCACAACGAATAATTGCTCGAACCAAAACAATGTCAACAGCTAATTTCCTGAATGTGTGAAATCTGAATCGCAACTAGCAAAAAATATTTCCTCATTACGAAGGGATGGCAAGCATGATTCAGCACAAAAGCAGCGTCACGCAAACAACCGTCACGATGCTGATAATCCTATTCGCAAGCATGGGACCCAACATATACGCGCAGCCACTAAACTCTGAACAAGAAGTGCTCGATCGACAAAAACAACGTTTTAACGCCGCGATGGAGCAGGATACCGCTGCGCTCGAGTCTATGTTGGCTGAAGAATTGCGCTACTGCCACACAACGGGCAGCGTAGACACCAAATCGACACTGCTCGAAACAGTTCGGACTGGTCAAATTCGCTGGCTTGAGATGAACCCAATTGGGATGGAAGCTCGTGTTTATGGCAATGTCGGAATCGTCGCCGGTGAAATCCAGCAAACCATTACCGTAAATGGGCGTCAAGAACCCATCGACCTGCACATTCGAACGATCGACGTCTACGTGAAACGTGACGGCCGTTGGCAGTTAACTGAGTTTCAGGCGTCTCGAATGCCAAACTAATTCCTCAGGGCACACCAGCGACGGTCACTAGGCAGACATCGTTTTCCTTGATTTTCTTCAAATTAATTCAGGAGAAGACAAGCAAAGCGTCACCCTAAAATGTAACAATCGAAACTGTCTGAAAATACTCATATTTTGAGACCTACCCATCCAATGACACAACCACTCGCGAACTCCAGTCAACTCTTTTCAAGAACGGTCGTGTTCGGTAGCGCTGCCACGACATTGTCGCTAGGACTACTTGTCTTTGCACCACTCGGATACCGCCTAGAGTTCTTCTCGTTGGAGTTCGCATTGCTCGTACTCTTCGGGCTTGGGGTCGTTATTGGGCTTATCTCTATTGCGGTCTCGCTGACCGGACTTTTTAGGACAGTTAAGAGACTACCCTCAAGCCAACGCGATCTCTGGCTTTCAATTCCTAGCGTTGTGATTGGCTTCGGGCTACTCAGTATCCCTGCAAGCTTTGTGCTCGGGGCTTCAGCTCCACCGATCCACGACATCACTACCGATATGGTTAACCCGCCACAATTCTTATCTGTTGTGCCGTTACACACGCCCAATCGGACGGTCTACGAAGGTGAGACAATAAGCTCACAGCAACGGCACGCATACCCAGACATTCAACCCACGATTCTCGAACTACCACCAAACGTTGCCTTCGATCACGCGTTAGCAACCGTTCACGAAATGGAGTGGTTGTTGGTCGACGCAGAGCCCACCACTGGACGCATCGAGGCCACAGACACAACGTTTTGGTTCGGGTTCAAAGACGACCTGGCCATACGCATCACACCAGTAGAAGACGGCGCGCGTATCGATGTCCGGTCACTATCGCGCGTGGGAGTCGGAGACCTTGGGGCAAACGCGAAGCGAATCCGCCGCTACATGACGGCACTTGTGTCCCCACAAAAATGAAAGATTCGGCAAAAAAGCCAAAAAATCGACTTGACTGTCGTCCCAGTATCACAGCAGTGATAAATTAGAGTGGCTGTAACTCGATGATAAACACGTGCTTGTTCTCACCCAACCGAAGGGAAAGAGACTTCATGAGAAAGTATTGGAAAAAATGAAGAGAACCTTGTCATCAGCTGCTCTGGTAATAACCGTAGCCTTCTCGTTGTTCCCTTCCTCGACCATGGCGCAGGATTGGCCGCAATGGCGGGGGCCGATGCGAGATGGTACGGTGACCGCGTTTAACGAACCAAATGCGTGGCCCAGCGACCTCACCAAGCGATGGAGTCGTAACGTCGGACTTGGCTATGCCACTCCTCTTCTGGTGGGTGATGAAATTTTTATGTTCACGAGAGAAAACGATGAAGAGGTCATGCAGGCGCTGAACGCCGCAACAGGCGAAACGCTGTGGCGCACAACTTACCCTGCGCCATTCACGATGAATCCGGCGACAGCTCCGCATCGAGAAGGACCAAAGTCCACACCGGCATTCTCCAATGGCCGTCTCTTCACACTGGGCATTACTGGTATTGTTTCCGCGTTCGATGCATCAACCGGTCAACGCTTGTGGCACAAACCAGCGCCGCCGGTTGAACCGTTGTACCACACGGGCATGTCACCTCTCGTGGTCAATGACCTCGTAATTCTGCACGTTGGAGGACACGATGCAGGTGCCCTGACAGCATTCGACGTCGCAAGCGGCGATGTACGCTGGGAATGGGATGGAGACGGACCAGCATATGGGTCGCCACAAGTATTTGTTCTCAGTGGTGTCCGGCAAATCGTTACGTTTTCTCAAGAACACTTCGTTGGCGTCTCCCTCGAAACGGGAACACTCTTGTGGCAACGTCCTTACACAACGTCTTCCACGACGACATCCCAGACGCCGCTGTTATACAACGACACTGTGATCGAAACCGGACGCGGAAACGGGATTACCGCATTTCGTGTTACGTCGTCCGGAACCAGCTGGACGACCCAAGATGCCTGGCACACAGACGCTGTCTCGTTGCACATGGCGAACGCAGTAATCGTTGACGGGGTTCTCGTTGGGCTTTCGCACTTGAACAGTGGGCAATACTTTGGTCTTGACCTAGATAGCGGAGAACTTTTGTGGACGAGTCCACCTCGGCAAGCTGACCATGCTTCCATCGTCAACACGGCTCAATCAATCTTTTCACTCGAAGACGATGCAGAACTTGTTGTCCTTCAACACAGCCGAAATGGATTCGAACCGGTCGTCAGATACGAGGTGGCCGAGAGCGAAACATGGGCGCAGCCAACGCTGTCCGGGAATAGATTTTTCATCAAAGATGTGTCTTCACTAACGCTATGGACTGTTGACTAGATTCCGGTTGATACTCTTTTGCCAACGCTGGGAGGACAATATGAACGAACGACGACGAACGTTCGCGCGTCTGCTGGTTGCAACCGTCACGCTCGCCGCTGTCGTCTTGTTGACATTCGTCGGGCAAGATGGGACCAGTTCCGCGGCGCAGAGCAATTTTGTAGGCACTCCGCCGAGTCGACCAGATTCTTCAGATATACGCGCATTACGACTCCGATTTGAACCAGGCTCCCGGTCAAATTGGCACAGCCATTCCAACTGGCAGATTCTGATGGCAGAGGGCGGCCGTGGACGAACGCAAGTTCGTGGAGAGGCACTCCAGGAACTGGTTCCAGGCCAGCCAATCTATACCGGCCCAAACGTAGTGCACTGGCACGGAGCAGACCCTGATGAACATCTACTGCAATTAACCTTCGTCAGCGGTCAGACTGACTGGCAAGACCCTGTCAGCGACGATGACTACTTGGGCCAATGATTCCAACTTCAATCAACCCACTTAGCGTTCGTTAAGATTGAGCAACTGACAATGCAACGCTGGTCCAGATTACTTCCCGCACTCGTGGCTCTCTTGGTCGTTGTGGATACTCCCGCGGCTTCGGGACAATCTAGTGACAGGGCCACGGATCCCCAACTGGCGGCCAACGTTCTCAGCCAATATTGTTTTCAGTGCCACGATGCCCAAACGCAAACTGCTGGAATCAACCTCGAAGGACTGATTCTCCAGCTGCCACTGGTTCGAAATCGTCAAGCATGGACGCGTGTCATTGACGCCGTTGAGATCGGGAAAATGCCGCCTCCCAACTCCCAACAACCGACAGACCTCGAACGAGAAACACTCGTTGGACTACTGACGGGCGCCGTCAACAATTTCGACTACTCCGTCATCAAGAACCCCGGCTTCGAACCAATTCGAAGATTGACCCATCGAGAACTCGACAACACGCTCCGAGACCTAATTGGAGCAGATTTTTCCATTACGGATCGCTTTCCCGATGAATTGACCGGGGCGAGCGGATTTGACAATTCAGCCAATACCTTGTTTCTCGACTCAGCATTAATGGAACGCTACATTGCCGCAGCCGAGCGTGTTGTTGAATTGATGCTCCCGGACCGGTCGCCCATATCTGCTGGTGAGCGTCGAGCCTATGAGTTGGTGTTCGGAGAACTAAAACCGGGGACCAATCCCTCCGATGAAGAAACAGTAAACCAAGTGCTTCAGCGTTTTCTAGAGCGGGCCTATCGGCGCCCCTCAAGTGCGACCGACCTGCAGCGAGCGGTCGCCCGGTACACAACGGCTCGGCAATCGGGACATGATTTTTTTGCCGCGATAAAGGTGGTCCTACAGGCAGTACTTATCTCCCCGAAATTCTTGATGCGGGCGGAAACACCCCCTGAGACGACGGATACCCAACCCTACCGAATTAGTGACTGGGACCTCGCGTCGCGTCTGTCGTATTTTATATGGGCATCTATGCCAGATACCGAACTCAGAAATTTAGCTAGGCAAAAAACGTTGAGCGACCCAAACGTCCTCGCAAATCAAATCGACCGAATGTTGAATGACCCGAGGGCCGACACACTCGGCACTAGCTTCGCTGCGCAGTGGCTTGGCTTTCAGCACGTCGGAACACGAATCTGGCTCGACCCCATAGATAGTCCGTGGTGCACAACAACTTTGATGACAGCAATGCGCAACGAATCATCGATGTTTTTCATGTCTCTCATTCGCGACAACCAACCTATTCGGCGATTGATAGATGCTGATTACACATTCGTGAACCAAGAACTCGCTGAAACCCTCTATGGAATGAAAGACATCCGCGGCCAAGAAATGCGTCGGGTACGTCTCAACGACCCAAACCGATCGGGCGTACTCGGCCATGGAAGCACACTCGCAGTCACCTCGAATTACAAGGACACGAGTCCTGTCAAACGAGGTCACTATGTACTTGATGTGCTCTTGGGCACGCCACCGCCACCACCACCGCCCAATGCGGGCGTATTGTCGCAGGAGGTCGCCGATCTTCGAGAGCTCAGTTTTAGGCAAAAACTTGACATGCACTCGCAAAATGAGTCGTGCCGCGTCTGCCACAGCCAGATCGATCCAATCGGCTTCAGTCTTGAGAATTTTGACTATTTCGGTCGATGGCGAGACTCGTATCATTACCGTCAGCGCGTCAAAACCGAAGAAGAAGCAGATGAGATACGAGTAGTCGAAGATACAAATGTATTTTCCGAAAAGCGCTTCTACAAGAACACTTTCACTCCAATTAATGCTTCGGGAACACTTCCAAGTGGAACAACCTTTCTTGGTCCAGCTGGACTCAAGCAAGCCTTACTAAAAGAACGTCACCACGACCTAGTCCGGCAAACAACATCGAAACTGTTATCGTATGGCCTCGGACGTCAATTGGAATACTTTGACGAACCCGCAGTGCGAACGATTATTACGGCACTTGAAGACAATGATTTTCGTTTTCAAACACTTGTCAAAGCGATAGTCTTGAGTTTTCCATTCCAATACAAACAATTGCCCCAATTAGACAACTAGAACTACCTTGAGGGTATGCGACTCGCCAACCGTCAGAACACAAAGAGGTCAACGAACCGATGCCACTAGCCCCTTTGTCACGAAGAACCGTGTTGCGTGGACTAGGCGCCACTATTGCGCTACCGCTTCTCGACATTATGAGTCCAGCCCTTGCTGGCTCAGCCCCCTCCGCCAAGAGCGCAAGCGCCGGGGCTAGACGACTCGCATATCTCTACTTCCCAAATGGTATTGCCCGTGGAAGTTGGCACCCTGCTGAAATCGGACCCGACAACCGTCTCATTAAGTTAAATAAGTGGATGAGCCCACTGGAACCATTTAAGAGTAATCTTGTCATTCCAAAAAATATTTGGACTCCACTCGGCAACGGACACGTGAGTGGCACGCCAACATGGCTGACGGGATTCGACTATAACCGACAAACCGTGAGTGCTGGCGGAATGTCGGTAGATCAAATCGCCGCCAAACATGTCGGTCAAAAGACATTGCTTCCTTCACTTGAACTGTCAACCAAAGGTGAAGGGTTTTTTTCGAGCTCACTCCCTCGAAATAGCATTTCCTGGTCGGCCGCAGACCGACCATTGCCACGAGAAGTCGAACCTCGTGCGATTTTCGACCGGATGTTCAGACCACCAACCGGAGGTGCTAGTAATCGTTCTGTGATGGATGCAGTGCTAGCAGACGCCAGAAGCCTTCGACAAACGGCTAGCAAGACCGATCAAGTTCGACTGGACGAGTACTTCGAGTCAATCCGAGCCTTAGAGCGTCGCATCGAATTCTCAGAACAACGTTCTCTGGCCATGAGTCAAGATACAGCAGTAACTAATACGTTCGTTCCTCCACAACCAGGTATCCCATCCGACCATCAAGAATATATGCGGCTAATGATGGACCTAATCGTTGCCGCCTTCCAATCCGACGCCACCCGTGTCGTGACATTCATGCTTGATCACGGACAATCTAATCGTTACTTCAACTTCATTCCTGGCGTACTAGGAACATGGCACGCACTATCGCACTATAAGAATGCATCTGGGAAAACGGAAGATGATGACGGTGTCACGTCATGGAATTCTCCGGAAGAAAAACAGGAAATGTACTCCGAGGTGGTACGATGGCACCATCGACAGGTTGCATACCTGCTAGCCCGCCTCGAGGCTATACGTGAACCAGACGGTCGAACCCTGCTCGACAACAGTGCCATCGTCTACGGTGCGACACTCGGAGATGGCAACGAACATGACCCTCATGATCTTCCGACGCTAATTGCTGGCGGGGGAGGAGGAACAATAAAGACTGGACGAGCGATCAATTTCCAAGAACCGACCGATCTAGCAGGCCTGCACTTATCTCTACTGAAGCGGATGGGAGTCCAAACTAACAGCTTTGGTAACAGTTCAACACCGATGCAGGACCTTGACGTCTGAGAAGTCACCAAGCCACTCCTTCATCTTCGTCAGCTCACCTAAAATTCCTGAGAAGGGGTAATTCTCCGTTAAACAGCACTGCACTGATTCCAAACCATTCTCGATTTGGTCCTTCAGCACTAATCTCCTGACAGATTACCTTGATGGTCTGAATGAAGCGTTTGGTTTTGGGGTCACTTTCGCCCTCGTCAGTTGCCAGCAGACTCTATCGGAGGGTACTGTTAGTAGCTCTATCATCCTTGGCGATACCTTATTGTGAGCGATGTCTGCCTTGGTGGATTTCGTTATCTGTTACCAACATTACTAGACAAAATGCGTTTTCCCCAGGCATCCGTGGTTCTTGCGCTTACTCTGGCTCTGGGCTCTGTACCCGATATCTTCGCAAATTCACCAGACTCAGACAAAGACGATACCGTAATCGGTGTCGGCCCGAATCGCCCGCGAGTTGACGATACAGTGTCTGGACCAGGCGGGGGCCTTCCTTTGGCGGATCGACCGAACATTAGACCGACCCGTACGGAGAATCCCCCCAGGATTGATGGTCTTCTTGACGATGAGGTGTGGCGCACCTCGGCGATGATTACGGAGTTGGTGCAGCAGGCTCCCCTAGATGGTGCGCCAGCAACCGAGCAGTCTGAAATCTACCTCGCGTACGATCGAGACTATCTTTATTTCGGCTTTTACTTGCATTACTCAGACCTAAGTTTGATGCGGGCGAACCGAGTCGACCGTGACCGGGCATCAATGGACGATCTCATCACTGTTTACTTCGATACGTTTATGGACCAGCAGCGGGTCTACGACTTTGACGTCAATGCCTACAACGTGCAGGGAGACGGAATCATCAATAGTGGCGGTCATCAACACCGCGGAGCTATTCCATATGCTGACCGTTCCTGGGATGCTCTTTTTGATACGGGCGCTCAAATTGTCCATGACGGCTATATTGCCGAAATGGCCATTCCTTTTAAGAGCCTACGTTATCCGCAGCTGCCGGGCGGAGAAGCGCATCGGTGGGGATTTCAAATTGTTCGTGAGGTAAAGGGGCGAGATCAAGAAAATGACGTGTGGGCACCGATGTCTCGTAACGTGCAAAGCTTTATGGCACAGATGGGCGTGTTGGAGGGTATGACTGACCTGTCCACCAGTCGAAACATCGAAATTCTGCCAACATTCACAGCGATTAAATACGGGGCGCTCGATAGCAATACCGGTAGGTTCATTGACCAAGGAACCACACCTGAGGCTGGCGTCAACGTTAAGTACGGGATTACGTCCAATTTAACCGCCGACTTTACGTACAACCCTGATTTTTCCCAAATAGAGTCGGATAGGCCACAGATTGAGGTAAACCAACGGTACCCCCTGTTTTTTGATGAGTTGCGACCATTTTTTTTGGAAGGTGCCGATATCTTTGATATCAGCTCACCTGTGAACCTCGTCAACACCCGAACGATTGTTGACCCTCGCTATGGGGGAAAACTGACGGGGAAGGTCGGGCGCACGACAGTCGGGCTGCTTGTCGCCAATGACGAGGCCCCCGGCAAACGTGATGATGAAGCGGACCCGGCTTTTGGCGCGACCGCACAGTTTTTGATCGGCCGGGCTCGGTACGAGCTCTATTCTGAATCACATATCGGGGCACTTGTTACCGACCGGGAATTTCTGGATGGGTACAGTCGGCTTGGGAGTGTTGACGCGCAGTTTCGTCTAACGCCCACGACTCGTCTTAACTTTGTTGCGACTCAAAGCCAGCATCGAGATGAAGAAGGCGTCGAGCGCGACGGCCACATGTGGGGGCTGATGTACCGGAGGGACGGACGCAATCTCAGTGTGGAGACGTTTGTCGGACAGGTAAACCCAGATTTCCGAACAGATGTTGGCTACATTAGACGTGTCGACGAGCAAATAGCTCAACAAATGATTTCCTACCAGTGGTACCCCGAACATTGGTTGATCAATTGGGGACCGACGGTCAATTGGCGCCGAAGTTATGAATATACCGGTGTTTTGCAAGACGAAACGAGTAGTGCGGGACTCGATTTTAGATTTGCAAAGCAGATCAATAGTGGTCTTCGTTCAGAGCGAGTGCTGGAAAGGTTTAGTGGTATCGACTTTTGGAAATGGCGACACCGCGCTCGGACGTTCATTAATACTTCGCGTGCTCTTTCTGCGGGGGTGTTCGCGGAGTGGGGGGACGAAATCTACTTTGACCCAGAGAATCCGTTTCTCGGTCGACAGACCACTATCGGTGTCAATGCAACGGTGAGGCCGTTATCAAATTTCCAATCGCGTATCAGCGTCAACAGTGCACGTTTTACGGATGTGCGAGCCGGTTCGGGTGAAGTGTTCGACGTCAAAATTTATCGCGCACTTACAACGTGGCAGATTACGCGCCGCTTCTTGCTGAGAAATATCAGTGAGTACAACACGTTCTCGAAGAAACTCGATTTAAATGTTTTAGCTACCTATCGTGTGAACGCGGGCACGGCTTTTTATCTGGGGTATGACGACCATTATCGCCAATCTGACTTCATAGACGACGATGAACGCTATTTTACGACTGACCTCCGACGTACGAATCGTGCAATTTTTACAAAGATCCAATACCTGTTTCGTTACTAGGGCCATAGATTGGCCATCGCGCGCATGTTGTAAATGCGGTTAGAGATCTGGTTAAGTGGGCGGCATGAGTGATGAACTCGAAAAGTTGACAGAAACAATTACTGAATGGCGGAAATTGCTTTCAGAAGAAGCGTACGCGGTGTTGTTTAAAGAGGCAACGGAACCAGTCGGAACAAGTTTTCTCAACCAAGAGAAACGCAAAGGTACTTTTATTTCTGCCGCCTGCCATCTGCCGATGTTTGAGTCGTCCGAAAAGTATGAGAGCGGAACCAGGTGGCCCAGTTTTTTTCGACCGACTTTTGGGCATCTGGAAACGAAGACAGATTTCAAGTTGATTTTTCAGCGAACTGAATATCACTGCGCACGTTGTGGTGGACACCAGGGTTATGTCTTTAAGGATTGTCCTCAGCCGATTGGGCAACGGTACTGTTGCAGAGGAGTAACGGAACACATAGCTCGTAGAGACCTCAGTGGATGACTTCTCCTTCCATTAACTCTTCAAAACTTTCAAGATGAGGAATTTCAAGGGAGCGAACTGTTTTAATGGCGACTGCAAGTGCCTCATCGGCTTCATTTGTGCAACCATCGGCCTGCACACGCCTGCGCATAACCCGAAGAATACGCAATACTTGTGCTCGGTCGAATCGTTGGCCCGCGCAATGCTCGCAAAAGCTCATGTTTATCTTCGCCCCCTAGGTGCCATGCATCGGTTCGCTCGTGTATAACTTAAAGAGTACTCTATTCGATGCACCAAACTATTCGGATAGACAATCGAAGGAGGGCTTTCGACTACGCGAGTCGAGGTTGTTTCGCTCGTAGTCAGGCATTGTTGACAGCAGTCTTGACATTTCTATTCCGTTCCGAAAGATAACTGATTATTCAACCTATGCGGAGGGAGCTAATGAGTTACGTCTCCTACGTTCAGTATCGAATTGTTCTGGGCATTTTCACGGGGCTGATTCTTGCTACGGCAACAATGTCAGCGCAGAACACCACAACAGCATCACCGCTTCGGGGTGTGCCTGGCTTACCACCGCCTGACGGCCCTGTCGTTCTTCATACCGCAGAACAACCAAGGATTCGAGTGGTACCCATTGCCAGTGGCCTCGAACACCCGTGGGGTTTGTCCTTCCGTCAGAATGGCGACATCCTACTTACGGAAAGAGATAAAGGAACGCTACGTGTTATTCGAGACGGCCAATTGTTGGACCGAGAAATTCCTGGGGTGCCAGAGGTTTTCACTGGTGTCCGACTCGCAGGATTGATGGATGTCGCTGTCCACCCAGACGATGACACCCTCGTCTATCTCACTTATTCAAAAGCGGAAGAACGTGACGGACGCCAAGGTGCCACCGTCGCCTTGGCTAGAGGACGCCTTAATGCGGGCGCACTGACTGAGGTGCGAGACATTTTCGTCTCTGACGGATGGGGCGGAGGAATCGCGGCGTCAAGACTTATTTGGGGAGCTGATGGAAAACTGTTCATGAGCGTAGGCGGCGCATTTCAATTCGCTCAGACAGGAGAATACGCCCAAGATCCGATGACACACTTCGGAAAACTCCTGCGCCTAAACGAAGATGGGACAGCCCCCAGCGACAATCCATTTATCGGCGACAACAACTACCTCCCAGAGATCTTTTCGATGGGTCACCGAAATCAAATCGGTCTGTCTTTCCATCCTGATACAGGGGAGCTCTGGGCTACTGAAAACGGCCCGCAGGGCGGAGACGAAGCCAACATCATTCGCGCCGGCGCAAACTACGGTTGGCCGATCACGTCCTATAGTCGCCAATACTCTGGACTGCCCGTAACTGATACGCCATGGCTTCCAGAATTCACTGGGCCTGAAGTTATCTGGTGGCCGTCGATCGCGCCTTCGGGATTGACGTTCTATAACGGCGAACACTTTCCCGCATGGAGAGGCAATCTTTTTGTCGGCTCCATGACGGTAGGAAGGATTCAACACACAGGACATTTGGAACGCATCGTTTTCAATAGGCGCGGGCAGGAAGTGAGACGCGAGTGGTTGCTAACGGAACTCAAACAGCGCATCCGCGACGTCAAGCAAGGGCCGGACGGCTACCTCTACGTATTAACCGAAGAGGAAGACTCTGTGCTCCTCAGGTTAGAACCCGCACGTGCTATTACTGAAGCGCCTGGCAGTCTGGTCCCAGCGATTCGCCTCACCGAGGCCCGTGTTCCACCGCTACAAAAGTCCCAATGGACAGCTCAGCAGCAGACTACCGCCGATAAGTACTCGGCGAACGGTCACTCCGATAATGCACTACAGACATTGCTGCGAGTTCCAGAGATGGCAGATCGGGTGCTACCCTTCATGCACTACGTCGCCAACGATACAACTTTGTCTGCCCGTCAGCGCGCAATTTTGATTCTCCGGAGCGCATGGCTAACGCAAAACGGAAACATCTGGGCGACCCATGCCAGTCGCGCAGCAGACTCCGGTCTATCAGAAGTGGAAGTGCTCCGTGTCGCTCGGGGTCTTGCCCCTGGCGCAACTGAGTCATTGCCACCTTTCGATGCCGTCCTGATCAGCGCGGCCGACCAAATGTTCAGGAATTCTTCAATCACTGACAGTACATGGGATGCGCTTGCGACACAATTTGATACCCTCCAGTTGATCGACGTCGTTATGACGATTGGCGACACGATATCGGCAGCGACCCTCTTCAATTCACTTGGGATTCAACCAGATCCCGCTGCCACGGCGCTTATCCCAACGGACGATGTCGGTTATATTGTCTCGGCTGGGAACCCTGAACCTCCACTCACTTCCCCGCGTATCCATCCGGTAGAGGGTGACGGATTACGGGTATCACGTACATTTCAACAACATCCAGAAATGGTTCAGGCTCGAAGTCAAAACGTCGGCTACGTCCTCAATCCTGAACTTTCCCGATTAAGCCCACACGACCGCGAATTGCTAATACTTCGTACAGGTTGGAATTCTGGTGCCGTTTATGAGTGGGCGAAACATGTCGGAAGCGTCGGCCGAGCACGAGATCACGGCCTAGATCCGCTCTGGATTGCACAGGGTCGGGACCAAACCGGGTGGAATGTAAATGAACTAGCGCTCATTGACGCAGCCAACGAAATGTTCAGGGATTCGATGATTTCTGACGATACTTGGGAGACTCTTTCGTCAACATACGATATACACCAAATGATGAGTATTGCCTTTACTGCATCCCGCTATCGGATGGTCTCGATGGCGCTCAATGCATTCGGAGTTCAACCATTGCCTGAAGATGAAAGATTCCCGATTCTTGAAGGATATTGATAGATGTCGACCGTGGTGGTCGGCAATGAATTGCTTATAGCCGACCACCATCATCGGGTCTTATTGGAAAACTACAACAACGGTACAGCAGCAACTGATTCCAATTCGCATTTACCTATGGGACCTGCGAGCATCCAGACATGCCGAATGCAACAGAAAAATTATGTTGACTATTTAATCAATTAACCCAAACGCGCGAAAAAAATTTTAATGGATTTGTAGTGTGAACGAAAAAATAATTTTACCGGCGTAGCAGACCTTCCTCAAGCACTTCCACTGCCGGACCACGGACATCCCACACGATGCCAAGCCACGACAGGAGCACCACCCCGTAGTGAGCCAAATCGAATTCCCACCAGTAAAATCCCTGCCTTTCAGACGCCGGAAAACGGTGGTGATTATTGTGCCAGCCCTCTCCAGCAGTGATTAACGCCAGCCACCAAAGATTACGGCTCTCGTCATTCGTGTCGTAGCGCCGGCGCCCGAAACGGTGACCGACGGAATTCACGGAAAACGTTAAGTGATAGAGAATCGTAGTACTCCAAAAAAGCGCGATAGTTACCAGTTGACCTCCCGTCACACCTAATTCAGGCTGGACAACCCGAAGCCACTCTCCGAGGAAGAAAAGTCCAACACCAAGGGACAGGGGAGCAATATAGTGGTTTCGATCCAACCAACATAACTCCGGAAATCGTTCAAAGTCTCTAACCCATTCCATCTTTGTCCGTTGGTTCTCTCGTCTCATTATCCAGCCAACATGGGCACGAAAGAATCCCTGAGCGGATGGCGAATGGATGTCGGAGATTGTGTCGCTGTGCCGATGATGGCTGCGATGATGACCTGCCCACCACAACGGACCCATTTGAGCAGCGGACGCCCCAAGGAAACCAAGTATGAACTGAAATGTCCGTGTAGTTCTAAATGACCGATGGCAAAAATAACGATGATAACCTGCCGTCAAACCAAACATCCGCGCAAACAGAGTGACGACACCAATAGCCACAGCCCAGTAGCCAACCCCAGTCCATAGCACGAAAAAACAGGCGAGGTGAACAGCAATAAAAGGCGCATTCCCCAGCCATTCGATACGCCGATTGTGTTCTGGCGTTATCGCTGGTTTGTTCAATTCAAAATCCACTGCCGAAGACCTAGCCACAACACCCTCCGTTTGCCATCTCGTCCCGAGGTCACGGCGTCAGATCATATACGGATGCTCAACTATCTGTCGGCTCGTATATCACTAACGCCGCGGGAACCAGGGAACGAAAGCATTTGTTCGAGCCACGTACTCTTGGTAACCGGCCTTCGTCTTGATGAGACCAGGCTTTAGCAAACTCACTCCAGAAACGCGCAACAACAACCATGGCATGAGCAGCGGACTGGAAATCGTCCACCCACCTCCGAACGTGGACAGCGCCCCCCCCCCCCAGCAGATCATGGTTTCACCGAAATAGTTCGGGTGGCGCGAATATCGCCAAAACCCAGGATCACAAACCTTATCTTGATTAAGAGGATCGTCCTTAAACTGCTTAAGTTGCCAATCACTAGCGGCCTCAAAAACCAAGCCGCCTAGAACCAGAAGTCAAGCTAACTAGTCGATGACCCCAAGTCTAATCGACACCGAACCGAGCAAAGACATTGCTATCGGCATCGACACAAACCAAGCACAAACCGCTTGAAACCAAAAAGTTTTAGAGAGACTTGTCCACCAAACACTATCCCCTCCTCGCTCACACATCCGTCGATAACGAAGGTCTTCTGATTTTCCCCGAGAACGGAGAAGCAAGAAGACTGACAAACGAATACCCCATAAATGCACCAAGAAAAGGAGAACTAGGTGCCGTGTCGTAACTGCTCCCGTGAGCAAATAATAGACCCAAGACACAAGCAAGAAATAAAGACTCCAACCAATGTCGATGATGCTGGTGTCACGTCTCAGCACGCTGAATAACCAGAGCACAAAAGTGAACGCCAATAGCAAACAGAATGAAACAAAAGTAACTTTGATATTCATGCATGCCCGCGCAGGATTACTGGCTCGATCGATTGACCGGAACGAAGCCGAAATAGACATCGAAAAATTTAGACGGCAATAGAAATATTTCCAGAACACATCACGAAAACGAACCACACAATCGAGGCGCCAAGAAATGCTCTCTAGACAATCCAGACATATATGACAATAACTCCGAAATAGGCATCACAAACAACGTAGCTCGAAACCACGAGTCTGGCCAAAATTTCTCTACTTCGACGACAACATTCCGGTCTAAACTAGCCTGTCTACCGAAAATCGGAATCTGGACGTAGCCGCATGACGAAAAATCAAGCCTTGGATAAGCGGCAGCTTTAATGCGTTACACATATGTCCCATAAATCGTCAAAACAGTCCAGGAACGCTATTC
>Ga0310123_10000096_pt1 | contig 73169 bp, 72 predicted proteins | sample CB6_AW_1057_MG_FD_203505 | JGI IMG/M metagenome (GOLD analysis project Ga0310123, IMG submission 203505) | Marine microbial communities from Western Arctic Ocean, Canada - CB6_AW_1057 | ecosystem: Environmental > Aquatic > Marine > Oceanic | place: Canada: Western Arctic Ocean | collected...
AAGGACAATGCCACTGCCGCTCGGGCGCTCTCTAGCGGCCTCCGTTCTCCTCAGCCGTGCTGCGCCGCGAACTCACGAAGCGGGCTTTGGGCCCGAGCTTTCTCGCGTGCGTCCACTGCGACGCGCAGAGCCCGGATTTGAATGCGTTCGCGGAGCGCTGGGTGAGATCGGTCAAAGTCGAACATGCTCGTTGCGGCAGTACTCTACTTTTTTTTGAGCTATGCCTACGGTGGCCCTAGTGCGCCGCGAAGCAGAACCGCTGCCCTGTTCGCATTCGCGTTTCTTACGGCGCTCTCGGTCAGCATTAAGCGGGAGAACTCGCTACTTCCAATCGCCCTGACCACACTTGCGGCTATTGTGCCGTTTTTCTCCGGCGGGCGGACCCGTGCAAAAGGGCTTGGCTGGATCGTGCTCGCTTCAGTTCTGGTTCTAGTCTACGCCACGCTGGAACTTCATATCGCAGCGTCAGTGGCCAGCGAGGTCGGTGAATACGGCGAATTTCCTTTTGGAGTTAGCGGCCTTGCCAGCATGCTCCCCTCCTTCTCCGCCGCGTTCGGAACGTTTCGATGGTATCTGGGTACTTTGCTTCTCGTTGCAGTCGGTCTATTTGTCGCATTCCGAGAGCGTGGACTTGCTCTCTACCCGGCGGTTCTTCTTGTCGCGTACCTTCTGCTGTACTCGACTCACGTGAGGAGCTATTACCAACTACAGGCTGCCGACGTGGCTCCGGTCGACGCCTTGCGCTATTCGATGAATCTGATGGCGCTGTGGTCGGTGCTTGCAGGTGTTGGTGGTGGCCAAATGCTCAAGTACCTGTTCAAGGTCCTGCCCTTGAGGCTGAGGTTCGCTCAAGTATGCGGAGCTGTCGTTGTTCTTGTTGCAGCGATAGAAAGCTACAGAGTTACTAAGAGCCTTCAGGAGGAGTGGATGACAGATGAATACTTCTCAAGGATCGAGCCCGCGCTGATAGCTGCGCGCCTCGCCAAAGAATCTGGTGCCGCGATCCTGACAGCGGAGCCCCTTCTTATTCAGATGTATGGCGACACGGATTTGAATCTCTTTGATTTCCACGGCGTCAAGTCCGAGTTAGGCGACTCGTTGAATAGCGGAACGCTACTTTACGTAGAGCACGCAGCGTACTCGGACCCGACCACCCTGACCCGATACAAAGAACAGCTAGAGGCGCTAGGTAGATGGCAACGCAGAGAAGTTCACCAGGGAGCGGACTTCGTCATCTACGCACTGAGCTTGAAATAGGCACGGAGGAGGGCGTAGTGTGCCAACACTCGATCAACGCCGGATGCTGAGTGTTGGCAGGTCGTTGAAGTAACGGTCGCTCAAGGGCTTCGCCTGGTGACTGGTTCGTTCTCAGAACCCAAGCTGCGTCTTGTTAGGCGGTTGTTAGATCGGGGCCCAGCTGGGAAATTCTAAATCGTTATAACCCGTTGGGAACGTTGGTGGCGGGGGCAGGATTTGAACCTGCGACCTTTGGGTTATGAGCCCAACGAGCTACCGGACTGCTCCACCCCGCGTCAACGTAGGGCCGGTATTATCCGCACTGCCCAAGGGAATGTCAAGTTGACCTAGCCTTAGCCTAGCTTTTTCTCGAGAAAATCGGCGATGCCGGCGGCGATTTCGGGTTTGTCTTGGAAGCGCGTTGGTTCAGCGCCTTCGGACACGATGTAGGCAATTTGCTCGCCGCCCGGACCGGTCTCCTCGCCGCGATTGGCGACGACGGCGAGATGGCCTCTCGCGAGACGGTCGTTGGCAATCGCCATTAGCTCGTCGTGGGTCAGGTTTTCCTGGTACTTGAAGGAGACCATCGCTGTCTTGGGGAACTTCTCGCGGACGAGGTCGATTACCTTCTCGGTCGGGGTGAGAGGAATGCTCTTCAGGGCTCGGCCCGACGGGATCTTGCCCTCGGTGACTTCTTGCGGTTTGTAGTCGGCCACGGCGGCGGAGAAGATGCCGGCGTCGTACTCGTCGTCGGCGAGCGTGTCGAGAACGGCGGCCCGATATTCGTCGAAGGTCCTCGCGCGCGTGCAGTCGATGTAGCTCGGCGGCGTTAGCCCGGTCTTGCCGAGGATGAATTTTACGTCGGCGCCCCGGAGTGTGAGCTCGTCGGCGATGGCGGTGCCGAGCTTGCCCGTGAAGCGGCTCGTGATGATGCGGACGTTGTCGATCGGGACCGGCGTCGGACCACCGGTGACGAGTATTCTCCGGCCCTTGAGCGGCGAGGTGCTGAGCTCTGCGCAGACTTCGGCGACGAGCGTTAGCGTGTCCGGGATGTTGTGTTTGCCGTAATCCTCACGAGGGGGGGTGACCCTAGCACCCATCCCCTGTAGTTTGCGTAGGGACTCGGTCAATATCGACGTATGCATGTCGCCGTGCATCGTGGCGGCGATGAGCACTTTGGTGTCTCCGCGTTCCATGCGGCCGAGCGCAGCCGCAAGGGTGGCCGTCAAAACGCCATCGGCGATGCCCGTTGCAACCTTATTAATGGTGTTGTAGGTCGCCGGGGCGAGGAGGTAGCCGTCGAAGCTCGAGGCGTCGTTCAAGTGCTCGGCCGAGGCGGTCAGACGGGTGACGACAGGGTTCGTCGTCGACCATTCGAGCGCGTCTTCGGTCGTGTAGCGGAGCGCTTCTTTCGAGCAATAGGCGATGACATCGGCGCCTTGTTTCCGCAGCGCCCGCGCGATGAAGGGGGCTTTGATGGCAGCGATCCCGCCTGAAACCATCAACGCGACCCGTTTTCCAGCCAAATGCTGTCCGAACGGGCGCACGTCGTGGTCTCCGAGCTCAGAGCGAGCGGGCGGCGTTGGTTCCCAGTGTTTCATCTCGCCTAAGAGTGTACGGCGTTTAGCCGGGCGGATCCACGTCGTCGCCCGGGGATCGTGCACGAGTGGCCGGTAGACCTCGGTAGCGAAGCCTTCGAGGCGGCGATTATCCTCTTCGGTGTTGGCGAGAAAGACGACGCCCACGTGGTAGCGGGTGCCTCCCGTGTCTTGTGAGTCTTCCTCCAGGCGGACGACCCGGCCCTTCAAAGCAAGGTCCGCGCCGTTATTTGGCAAATGGATATCGATCTCGAGCTCGGTACCGACATCGAACGGAACACGGCTTTCGAGGAGCACTCGATTGCAGGACAAGTTCTTCGTTTGGCTTTTTAGCTCTGACTTCCCATTGTGGCGGCTCTCGCGAAACACCAACGGTTTGCGCGAATCCAGCCGCGGCGACTGGCGTTTCTCGTCGGCATGCGGCGTGATCTTGTTCTTTCCGTCGTGCTTCGAGCTGTAGAGCGCCCGATCCGCCATACGAATGAGCTCTTCGGCGGAGTCGGCGTCCGTGGGGTAGAGCGCGATCCCTCCGCTGATTGAGAGGTCGATCTGCGCTCCGCCGATGCGCTGTTGGTGAAAGAGCGTCTCGACGTCTATGCGGATACGCTCCGAGACGATAAAAGCGCCGGCCCGGCTCGTCTCCGGAAGAATGAGCGCGAACTCCTCGCCGCCATAGCGGCATGCCACATCAATCTCGCGGACGCTCGCGCGGATCACATCGCTGAACAAGCTCAGAACCTCGTCTCCCGAGACGTGCCCATATCGATCGTTGACGGATTTGAAATCATCCACGTCCAGCATGACCAGCGAGAAGGCGAGGCTGTAGCGCTGCGCCCGTTTGAGCTCACGCCGGAGGCCCGCGTCGAAGAATTGCCGATTGTAGAGACCGGTCAGCCCATCCGAGATCGCACTTCGCTCGGTCTCGAGAAAGGTCGACATCTCTAGAATCTTTGGGTGTCGGATTTCGCCCTTCAGGTTCTGGAAGTAGTCGAGGGTGGCGAGCTGGAGTGACGCCTTGCGCCCGAGCGTTTGTGTGAGCTGGTCACGATGCTTTTGGAGCGCCTCCCAATGCGCGCGGGCGTCGCATTCCTTATACTCGAGCTGGGTGAGAACGCGCAGCAGTATCTCATGCGCGTCAGGCGTTGTGCTCAAGAGTTTCTCGAGCGCTTGGCCCTCGTCACTATTAGCCGCCTCGAGTATGGCGAGTTGCTGCCGGGAACCCCCCGGTGTCGGCAGCAATGGCATAGACACCTCCAAACAAGCCCGAAAACCGATAAAGGCTATAATTACAATATGTTGGGGGAGGCCACTTTTTACCGGTGCAACGTCACCGGTGCCAAGGTCCAGATTCTACCAAACGGGGTGGCAGGCTTCAAGTCCCGTCTGTCGACCACAAAAGCTCGAGCAGACTCACGGCGAAGGTTTTTTTTCGATGCGCCGGTTGTAGATAGGCGACGACCGGGATGAGCGCGGTCGTGTGGAAGACAGCAAGGCTCACCAGGAGTGGCGTGATGTGTAGCAGGGTATCGGATGCGAGGTACACGAGACCGGTAGTCGGATACATCACGACGTGGATATAGCCGTAGACGAGAGCCGCCACTCGGCCGACCGACGTAAGGTGCCAGACGAGATAGGCGACGGCGAGATGGAGCAAGATGTCGACCAAGAGCTGCCAAATGGAATGTTCGGCGAAGAGATTGAACGACAAAGGTGCGTCCCACTCCAAGTGAGTCTTGATGGCTCCCAGAAAACCGGCCAGCACGAAATAAAACGCCACGAGGTAGACGCCAAGCGGTCGCTCGGAACTATAGGTCTCTGTCGTGAGATTCCATTCATCATTATAAAACCAAGAAAGCGACCTGTATAATTGGCCCCGATTCGTTTCCGCTTGGAACCGATAGACTTGAACGAGGTTTGTATCTGACCCCCTGGAGCCTCCTGTTACTGGTCGCGAGCGTCCGAACGCTCGTATTGCCTTTTGAGAACGTGGGCGGCGAGCCGTCTCTGAACTGGAAAGGCAGCTCGTTCGAGGAAGCGATCTCGAGCCATTTCGAAGCCGCGGGCTACGACGTCGTTGACCTCGAGACACGCAACCGCAGATTGATGGAGCTCGGCTTTGATCCGGCTGAGCCGGTGAGTCGGGCGACCGCGATTGGCCTTGGGAAGGACGTTGCGGCTCAGCGTTTGATCATCGGCTTCTTTAGCACCATCGAGAACCGGATCGACGTCGAAGCGCGCGTGGTCGATCTCGAACGGGTCGCGACGATCGGTATCGTCGATGATTTTGGCGAAGCGGACGACGTCGCCAAGCTCTCGAATCAGATCGCGAAAAATCTGTTCCGTCTCGAGCGCGATCGCGCGCCTTCCTGTTTCGACGAGCGTGCCGAAACGCGTGAGCGTCTTGCCGTAGCCGCTCTCGAGGCGAGCGCGAAAGCTCGCATCAGCGCCGAGCCCGAAGAACAGCGTCGCCAGCTCGAGTACGCCCTTTTGCTCGAGCCGACCTATCTCGAGGCCCGGCTTCTGCTCGGGCACTTGCTCTTGAGAGCAGGAGAGCCGAGGCTTGCTATCGACGTGCTCGTCGCGGTCGGCACTAGAGGCGTGCGTTTCCAAAACGCATATTTCGACCTAGGGCTCGCTTATCTAGCCATCGACGAGCCTGTACCCGTGATTCAAATCTTTGGAAGCTTGACGAATCGCGAAAACGTCTCCGCGGCAAGCTACAACAATCAAGGTGTTGCGCTCATGCAGCTCGGCCGGTACGCGGAAGCCACGACGGCCTTCCAGTTGGCGATGGACGCCGATTCAGGTGACACGACGTTTATGTTCAACCTCGGCTGGAGCCAGTGGCGTCTGGGCAAAGGCGCAGCCGCGCTCGAGCATTTGGAGCGTGCCGCGGAGCTCATGCCTGGGGACGGTGAAGTGCACTTCCTGTTGTTCGCGGCCGCGTCTTCGCAAGCGAATGTCGAGCTCGCAGAGCGCGCCCGCGCGACAGTTTTGATGCTTTCACCTCACCTCGCCGAAGTCGATCCTGCGACCGTGACGGGTCTCGCGCGTATCAAAGGCAGGCCTACGATGATTCGCGCGTCGGTCGAAGCGCATGCGAAGCCAGAGGAGGACGTGACGGCGCTTGCGTCGCTCTTCGACGTCGAGGCGCTGCGCGAGCAGGGCCGCCTGGAGGAGGCGATTCATCTTCTTCGACGTAGCCTCCACCGCGACCCCGCCGTCGTCGATCTCCGGCGCGAGCTCGTGGAGCTTCTGCGCGAGACGGGCGAGCTTGACGACGCGGCGCGCGAGCTCGCGATGCTCGTCTGGATTCAGCCGACGGCCGAGACGCATCTCGAGCTGGCTCGGATCTATCTCGAGCTCGAGGATCCCGCGAAAGCGCTGACAGAAGTCGAGAAGACACTCGCCCTCGAGCCGGAGCACGACGAGGCGAAACGCTTGCGCGCAGAGTTGGAACTTCCCGTGATCGAATAGGCTCCCTGTACACCCAATCCACAGCGTTTTGGAGTAGGATGGAGGCGTATGAAGCTGGCTTTTGTCCTTCCGCTTGTCATTTTGTCGTCCGGGTTGTCGTCTGGGGTTGTTGCTGGTGACGATCTCGAGAAAATGCTCCAGGAGCTCGTCGCGCGGCACGAGAACGGCGCGGATGCCCCGAAAGAGTTCGAGATCAGCGAGGAAGAGCTGAGCGCCTTTCTAAAAGACCCAAGCAAGAGGCAGCTGCCCGAGGGGATCGAGACACCTTGGATCCGTTTCGAAAAAAGCCTCGCCATCGTGGGGGCGACGCTCGATCTCGACAAGCTCGAGGGCCAGCTCCCGAAATCGGGCGTCTTGCAATTTGTCTCGGGGCAGGTGCCTGTCGAAATCGCGACGCGCGTGAAAGCGGGCGGCGGTGTGGGCAAGCTCATTCTCGAGCGCATCACTCTCGCCGGAATCCCCTTGCCTCCGGATTTCATCGCCTCGTTCATCGGGGACGTGGACACGAGCGAGTTTCTGCCTTCAGGGTTTCGCCTCGGCGCCGCGTTCTCGCTTCCTTACGATCTTGAGAGCATCCGCTTGGAGCCCGGTACGGCCTTGGTACTTCAGCGAGCGAACAAGTAGCATTCCCGCGATGACATGACACGCGGTCATGCTCGACACCCACACCCCTATCCAGTTCGTCAAGGGCGTCGGCCCCAAAAAGGCCGACGCGCTCGCCAAAGTTGGCATCAACACGGTCTACGATCTTTTGCTCTACCTACCTTTCCGCTACGAAGATCGGAGCCGCCGGCTCAAAATCAACGAGATTCAAGCCGGGCAAAGCGCCACCGTCGAAGTCGAGGTGCAGTCGGTTCACGTACGAAAGACCCGGCGACGGAACTTCAAGGTCGTCGAAGTTGTCGCTAAAGACGAGACGGGAAAGCTCAAGGCCGTTTGGTTCAACCAGGAATATCTCAAAGACACGCTGACGCCCGGCCGCCGCGTCTTGATCTACGGCACGTTCGAGCAGACGGGGATCGGGCTCTTGCCCGAAGTCAAGAGTCCTCACTACGAGCTCCTTGAGGAGGGCCAGGACGAGACCACCCATGCCGGCCGCATCGTGCCGATTTACGAGCGCGTCGGCGCGATGAGTCCTAACGTCCTGCGCCAGGTGATCCACTTTCTCGTCCTCGGCATGCCGCGTGACGTCCCCGAGCTGCTTCCCGAGGAGCTGGTGCGGCGCTTGGGGCTGCTGTTGCGCGAGGAAGCCATCGCTCGCGTTCACTTTCCCGAGGAGGACGCGCCGCTCGAGCTCTACAACGCCTTTGACTCCGAGCCGCAGAAGCGGCTCATCTTCGAGGAGTTCTTTCTCTTCTTTCTCGCAGTCGAGCTCCGTAGAAAGTCAGACAAGAAGCTCACAAAACCGCGGGTCTTCAAGGTGGACGATGAGGTTCGCGCGATCGTCCGCAGCATTCTCCCGTTCCGTTTGACCTCGGCGCAGCGCGACGTCTCGAAGACGATTGCCGACGAGCTCGCGAGCGACGTGCCGATGAGACGCCTCGTTCAGGGTGATGTCGGTACGGGAAAGACCATCGTGGGCGTCCTCGCTGCCGTCATCGTCATGGAAGGCGGCGCTCAAGTCGCTTTCATGGTGCCGACGGAGCTTCTCGCGGAGCAGCACTACGCGAATGTCCGCAAGCTTCTCGAGCCCGCCGGCTACCGGGTGGCGCTTCTCAGCGCTCGCCTGAAGAAATCGGAGCGCGAGGCCCTTCTCGAGGAGCTCGCGAAGGGAGACGTGCATCTTGTCGTAGGAACCCATGCGCTCATCCAGCAAGGCGTCGCCTTCAAGGAGCTCGGCCTCGCCATCATCGACGAGCAGCACCGCTTCGGCGTGCTCCAGAGGAACGAGCTTCGTGAGAAAGGCCTCCACTGCGATCTGCTCGTGATGACGGCGACGCCGATTCCTAGAAGCCTCGCGATGGTAATTCACGGGGATCTCGATGTGTCGCTTCTGAAGGAGCTCCCGCCGGGGCGTCAGCCGATCCGCACCGTTCACAAACTGAGCACCGAGCTCGAGAGCGTGCTGCGCGAGATGGAGCGCGAGTCAAAGGCGGGCCATCAGGTTTATTTCGTCTGCCCGCTCGTCGAAGAGTCCGACAAGCTGGACGTCAAGGCGGCGGTGGATCGCTACGCTTCGCTCAAAGAAGGCGCTTTCGCGAAGCGGCGGGTCGGGCTCGTCCACGGCCGCATGTCGTCGGAAGAGCGTGAGACGACCATGGAGGCTTTCGGTTGCGGCGACGTCGATGTCCTCGTGGCGACCACGGTCGTTGAAGTCGGCGTGGACGTTCCGAACGCGACGATGATGGTCATCGAGCACGCGGAACGCTTCGGCTTGTCGCAGCTTCATCAGCTTCGGGGCCGTGTCGGTCGTGGTCCCGCGCCCTCGATGGCGGTACTGCTCAGTTACGGGACGCTAACGCCCGAGGCGGAACAGCGTCTCGACGTGATGGTCGAAACGCAGGACGGCTTCGTGATAGCGGAACGCGATCTCGAGATTCGCGGTCCCGGAGATTACTTCGGCACGCGGCAGTCGGGCGCGCCCATGTTTAGCATCGCGGACATGCTTCGCGACGCGAAGATACGGGAGGTTGCGAAAAAGGAAGCGCATGACTTCGTGGCTTCGGAGGAGGCGGAAAGCGAAAGGGGTCGCGCGCTGCTGCGCTACGTGATCGATCTCTGGGGCGAGCGGTTTGGCTTGGCCGCGAGCGGCTAGCGGCGATGCGTATCGGAAGCGGAAGGTTTCGCGGGCGCAAGCTACACGCACCCAAGGGTCAAGAGACCCGGCCCACGGGAGCTCGTCTCAAAAAGAGCCTCTTCGATGTGCTCGGTGCCGAGCTCGAGAACGTGCGCGTTCTAGATTTATTCGCCGGTGCGGGGGCGCTCGGCCTCGAAGCGCTCTCGCGCGGCGCGGCCGAGGTGGTCTTCGTGGAAAAGGGGCGCCGTGCGGCGGAAGCGATCCAGAAAAATATCGACGAGCTCGGCCTGGTTGGGTACACCGAGCTGCGGGTTCTGGCTGTCCGCTCTGCGCTCCGGGGGCTTAGCGCAGAAGACCGTTCTTTCGATCTCGTTTTTGCCGATCCGCCTTACCGTTCGCACGAGCTCGAAGAGCTCCTCGAGGCACTCGGAGAGTCTGGCCTGGTCACGCAAGACGGACGCGTGGTCGTCGAGCATCACCAGAAGTTGGAGCTCAGACAGCGCTATGGCGTGCTCGAGCTCACGCGGCAGCTCAAGGCCGGCGAGAGCTGTTTCACGCTCTACGCGCGGGTATGCTAGGCTTGGTGCGTGCTGAGCCTACCTCCCCGTGTGGCGCTCTACCCAGGGTCATTCGACCCGTTGACGATGGGTCACGTGGACATCATTCAGCGCGGAAGCGCCCTGTTTGACACCATCATCGTGGCGGTCCTCGAGAACGTAAGCAAAGAGCCGCTCTTCACTGTCAAAGAGCGGGTCGAGATGATTCAGGAGACGTTCAAAACGAGCGAGAACGTCGAGGCGGATACGTTCAGCGGGCTTCTCGTGGAATATACCGCCGCTCGGAAGGCGAGCACGATCGTGCGCGGTATTCGTGCTATCTCGGATTTCGAGAATGAGTTTCAAATGGCGCTGATGAACCGGCGCCTTGCGCCCTCGATCGAGACGGTCTTCATGATGCCCGCGGAAGAATATTCCTATGTGAGCTCCCGCATCGTGAAGGAAGTCGCGAGCCTCGGCGGCAAAGTGACCGGGCTCGTCCCCGAGGGTGTCGAGGCCCGGCTTTTGGAGAGAGTACGGAAGTCATGACGGAAACGAGTAGCTTGCACCTCGCTTCGCGGGTGAGCCAAATCAGCCCGTCGCCCACGATGGCGGTGATGGCCGAGGCGATGCGGCTCACGGCTGAGGGTGAAGACGTCGTTGATTTCTCCGCGGGTCAGCCGGATTTCCCGACGCCTGAGCACATCAAGAAGGCTGGTGAGGACGCGATCGCGCAGAACTTCACCCGCTATACCCCGAATCCCGGAACGCCGGAGCTTCGCCAGGCGGTGGCCGATCGCTATCGTGAAGATTACGGGCTCGCGTTCGATAAAGCGAACGTCATTATTACTAGCGGTGGCAAACACGCTCTGCTCGGCCTCATGCTCGCGCTCGTGGATGCGGGCGACGAGGTCGTGATCCCGACGCCGTACTGGATGACGTTCGCCGAGCAGGTCCGCCTGGCCGGGGGGAAGCCTGTCCTCGTAGCGACCTCGGAAGAGGATGGCTTCCGCATGACAGCTGAAGTCATTGCACCCGCGATCACGGATCGCACCCGCATTTTGTTGCTAAATTTCCCGGCGAACCCGACGGGCGCGGTCATTGGGGAGGACGAAGTTCGAGCGCTCGGCGATCTCGTTGCGGATCGCGACATCTTCTTCCTTTGGGACGACACCTATGCGCGGCTCATGTTCGAGCCCGCGCCCGCCGCGGCATTCCAAGCCGTTCAGAAGAAACTGGGCGGTCGCTTTCTCATCGCGGGCACGGCGTCGAAAGCCTACGCGATGACGGGGTGGCGGATCGGTTGGGCCATGGGCCCCGAAGTCGTCATCAAAGCGTGCGCTTCGCTCCAGAGTCACATGACGTCAAACGCGAGCTCGATCTCCCAGAAGGCTGCGCTCACGGCTCTCACTTCGGATCAGGGGCCGCTCGCCGAGATGATCACGGAGTACGCCTGGCGCGCGAAGCGGCTTCGGGACGGTTTTCTCGAGATACCTGACGTGCGCGTGGGGATGCCGGGGGGAGGTTTCTATCTGTTCCCGAACATCTCTGCCCATCTCCGTGACGGCGAGACGACGACCGATTTGGCCAGCGAGCTCTTGAGCGAGGAGCGTGTTGCGGTCGTGCCCGGGCTTGCTTTCGGGCATGACGGTTACCTGCGCACGAGCTTCGCCTGCTCGCGCGAGCGTATCGAGGAAGGCATCGGCCGCATGCAGCGTTTCTTTACGGCCCGTTCCTCTTCATGAAAGAGCACTCCGCCGTTCTCGTCAGTCTTCAAAACCCGCGCGAGAAGATCTGGGGCATTCTGCTTTCGATCCAGTCGAGCGGCATTACCGTCCGCGGGATCGACTTGAACTCCTTCGAGGATTGGTCCCGCTCCATCGCGCGCGGCGAGGGCGAAATGGGTCTCAGCACGTCCTTTCTTCCCATCCATCGCGTCGAGCGTGTGAGCGAGGACGAAACGATTGGGACCGCACAGTCTTTGGCCGACATCTTCGAAATGCGGGTCGGTTCGGATGTGTGGACCCATCTCGGGTTGAAGCGAGAGCTTCCGGCGGGCGCGCCCGCGATGGCTCGGGGCGATTGGATAACCCTTTCTTAGGCGGAGACCGACTATATCGATCGTGTCGTCGAACACTGCACAGGTGACCGGCCCGCCGCTGCCGAGATTCTAGGCCTTACCGAAGCGGCCCTCGACGCCAAGCTCGGCGAGTAAACACTGTCCTCCCCAAAACTGAGCTCTTACTACCCCAATATTTAGTAGTCTCCCGCCAGACTATCGCAATATCTTGAGCCACGCGTGCTAAAGTGCCATTTTCACGTGGTTTTCCAAAACAGCAGGGAGGAAGAACAAATCATGCTCCGTCGGGGGTCGTTTCTAATTATTTTTCTTTTGAGCGTTCTAGGTCTAGTTGTGGACGGCGCATGGGCGCAAGGCATCATTTTCCCTAGCACTGGCGCCAAGCACCGCTCGATGGCGGGCGCATCGACCGCCGCACCGCTCGATGCCGCGGACGCGACTTACTGGAACCCCGCCGCTATGGCTGGGCTCGAAGAGAGCGAGATCTTTATCGGTGTCGATTTCATGTATGCCGATACGTTCTTGAACGTCGGCGTCGCCGCAACTAATTCCTTTGGAACGAACTGGAGCGACAGCGGGCTCGCCGCATTTCCCGCGATCGCGATCGTGAGCCGCCCCGAGGACTCCATCTATACCTGGGGCCTCAACATGCGTGGGCTCGTCGGTCGGACGATAGATTTCCCTGGCGGTGAGTTCAATCCCATCCTGCAGCCGTTCGACCCGCCGAGCTCAATCGGTGTAGGGCCGATCAGCTCCCGTTTATCGGGTCTTCAGATCGATCCCATCATGTCGATAGACCTTTCGGAGAAGCTCTCCGTCGGTTTCGGTGGGGCAGGTGTCCTCGATGTTCCTCGCCGCCGGTCCCGCGTTCTTTGCGCAGAGGAATCCGGATGGGCTCTTCCCTCCGGCGACGCAAGCCCGACCGTATTGGGGTCTCGGTTTCCAAGGAGGCGTTTACTACCGCCCCAACGCCCAGATGAGCGTCGGTGCTTCCTACAAAACGAAACAGTGGTTCGAGACCTTCGAGTACAACTCCAAGACTGCGAACGGTACGGCCCGAAAGCTCTCGTTCGAGCTCGAGTTTCCGGCGATCCTCTCGTTGGGTGTCGGCTATTACGGCATCGAGAACACGACGATTGCGTTCGACCTCCGTCACTTCTCTTATGGCAACACGAAAGGCTTTGGGGGCGACCGGCTTCAGTGGCAAAGCATTTGGGCGTTCGCCGTGGGCGCGGAGCGGACGCTGAACGAAAGGTGGAAGATCTCGGGCGGCTTTTCGCACAACGGCAACCCGATCCCGAACACGGCCACGCTTGCCAATATCCAGCTTCCCGCGATCAACAAGACAGCCATCGCGATCGGTACCTCCTTGGCTTTGACCGAGAGGGTCGACCTCGTTGGGAGCGTGTACTATGCTTTCCCGCACACGAATACGGGGACGATTTTCGAGTTTCCGGGAACGATGGTCGAGCTGAAACAAGAGCTGACCACGGTAAGCTTGGGGTTTGCGTTCGAGCTGTAGGGTGCTGGCCTGGCTTGGTGGAAAACACGGCTGAATGCTAAACTACCTGATTGTAAGCGAGTCACTTCCTAGATCACACATCCCCCTCCCCGTCGGTGCTTCTTTCCTGGCGGCGGACTCGACAGGAGATCCATGAGCACGAGCGCTACCACGCCGCCGGATGGCGGACGCATCACGATTGAAAATGAAAAACTGAACGTACCCGATAATCCCGTCATCCCCTTCATCGAAGGTGACGGCACCGGGCGAGACATTTGGCGCGCGAGCCAGCGCGTCTTCGACGCCGCGGTCGAAAAAGCTTATGGCGGCAAGCGCAAAATCAATTGGTACGAGGTCCTTGCGGGCGAGAAGGCCTTCAACGGAACGAATAGCTGGCTTCCCGAAGAGACTCTCACGGCGTTTCGCGAATATCTCGTTGGCATCAAGGGTCCGCTCACGACGCCCATCGGCGGCGGCATCCGCTCTCTCAATGTTGCGCTTCGGCAGAAGCTCGACCTCTATGTCTGCCTCCGGCCCGTGAAGTGGTACGAGGGCGTTCCCAGCCCGGTCAAGAGACCGCAGGACGTCGACATGGTCATCTTCCGGGAGAACACTGAAGACATCTATGCTGGCATCGAGTATCCATCCGAGAGCGACGAAGCGAACAAACTCATCACGTTCCTTCAGAACGAGATGAACGTGAAGAATATCCGCTTCCCCAAAACGAGCGGCATTGGCGTCAAGCCCGTCAGCCGAGAGGGAACGGAGCGGCTCGTAAGGTCGGCGATCGAATACGCGCTCGAGAACAACCGGCGCAGCGTCACCCTCGTGCACAAAGGCAACATCATGAAGTTCACCGAAGGGGCCTTCCGTGACTGGGGTTATGCGGTCGCTGCCAAGGATTTCCGCGACGAAACGATAAGCGAGCGTGAGAGCTGGATCCTCGGCAATCGTGAGGAGAATCCGGATATCTCTCTCGTCGAGAATGCGCGTGCGGTCGAGCCAGGCTACGCCTTGATGACGGAGGATCGCCAGAAGGAAGTTCTCGCCGAGGTCGAGCAGACGATGAACGACCTCTGGGAAAGCCACGGCTCCGGCAAGTGGACAGAGAAGCTTCTCATCCGCGACGCCATCGCTGACATCACGCTCCAGCAGGTGCTGACGCGCGCCAAGTCCTTCGACGTCATCGCTACGATGAACTTGAACGGCGACTATATCTCCGACGCGCTAGCGGCGCAGATTGGCGGGATCGGCATCGCTCCGGGCGGCAACGTCAATTACCTCACCGGCCACGCTATCTTCGAAGCGACTCACGGGACGGCGCCCAAATATGCCGATCAGGACAAAGTCAATCCCGGCTCTGTGATCCTTTCGGGGGTGCTCATGTTCCAATACATGAAGTGGAACGAAGTTGCCGACCTCATCGAGTCGAGCCTCGAAAAAACGATTGCGCAAAAACGCGTGACCTATGATTTCGAGCGCATCATGGATGGTGCCACCAAGCTCAAGACGTCCGAGTTCGCCTCGGCAATGATCGAGAACATGTAAGAAACAGGAGATAGAAATGGGAAGGTACAAAGTTACCGTTGTCGGAGCTGGGAATGTTGGTGCCACCACCGCCCAGCGTGTGGCGGATGCCGAGGTCGCCGATGTCGTGATGATCGATATCCTCGAGGGCGTTCCGCAGGGTAAGGGCCTCGACATGCTCGAGGCGAGCCCGGTGAGCGGCTCCGATGTCCAAATTATGGGCACGAACGACTACAAAGACACCGCCGGTTCCGACATCGTCGTGATCACGGCGGGGCTGCCGCGCAAGGCGGGGATGAGTCGCGACGATCTCTTGAAGAAGAACTATGCCATCGTCAAAGCTGTTACCGAGCAAGCGGTCGCGAACTCGCCCGACGCGATCCTCATCGTTGTCTCGAACCCGCTCGATGCGATGGTGCAGACCGCGTTCAAAGTCAGTGGTTTTCCCAAAGAGCGCGTGCTGGGGATGGCGGGCGTGCTCGACTCCGCCCGCATGCGCGCGTTCATCGCCATGGAGCTGAAAGTCTCCGTCGACAACATTCACGCTTTCGTGCTCGGCGGCCATGGCGACGACATGGTGCCGCTGCCGCGTTACTCGACGGTGGCGGGCATTCCGCTGCCGGACCTCCTCTCGCAAGAGCGCATCGATGCCATCGTTACGCGTACCCGTAAAGGCGGCGGTGAGATCGTCGGCTTGCTGAAAACGGGCTCGGCTTATTACGCGCCTTCGGCCGCGATCCTCGAGATGGTGAACGCGATCCTGAAGGACAAGAAGAAGATCCTTCCGACGGCCGCCTATCTCGAAGGCGAGTACGGCATCAACGGACTCTATATGGGAGTTCCCGCGAAGCTCGGCTCCAAAGGCATCGAGGAAATCATCGAGATTCACCTAACGAACGAGGAGCGCGCCGCGCTTCAGAAATCGGCAGCCTCGGTCGAGGAACTCGTCGGCATCATCGGCGTGTAGCGTGTAGCGCGATGAACGTTCACGAATATCAGGCAAAAGCACTGCTCGCGCGCTTCGGGGTCGATACCCCGCGCGGGACTAAAGTCGACACGGTGGACGAGGCGCTCGCTGCGGCAAAAGAGTTCGGGCTCCCCGTCATCGTAAAGGCGCAGATCCACGCCGGCGGCCGCGGCAAAGGCGGTGGCGTCAAGCTCGCGAAGACCGAAGACGAGGTCAAGACGATCGCGGGCGAGATTCTCGGTATGACCCTCGTGACAGCGCAGACCGGTCCGGAAGGCAAGCTCGTCCGGAAGCTACTCATCGAAGAAGGGCTCAACATCAAGGAGGAGCTCTATGTCAGCTTCCTCATCGACCGCGCCATAGGACGAACGATTTGTATCGCGAGCGCCGCGGGCGGCATGGAGATCGAGAAGGTCGCCGAGGAGACGCCCGAGAAAATCCTGCGCGTCGAGATCGATCCTGCCATCGGGATGCGTCCCTACCAGGCACGCCAGCTCGCCTTTGGCCTCGGGCTAGAGGGCGATGTGCTGAAAAAGGCCGTGCATTTCCTGACGATACTCTACAGTGCTTTCCGCGGTCTCGACGCTTCGCAAGTCGAGATCAATCCGTGCCTCGTGACCCAAGAAGGTGACGTGCTCGCGCTCGACGCAAAACTCAATCTTGACGACGCTGCGCTCTTCCGCCACAAGGACCTGCTCGAGCTTCGCGATACCGACGAGGAGTCGCCGCTCGAAGTCGAGGCTTCGAAATTCGGCCTGAACTACATCAAGCTTGACGGCAATGTCGGCTGCATGGTTAATGGCGCTGGGCTCGCGATGGCGACGATGGACATCATCAAGCTCGCGGGCGGCGCCCCGGCAAACTTTCTCGACGTGGGGGGAGGTGCTAACGCCGAACAGATCAAGAATGCGTTCCGCCTCTTGATCTCCGACGACCAGGTGAAAGCGGTGCTCATCAATATCTTCGGCGGCATCTTGCGGGTCGACCGGCTTGCCGAGGGCGTCATCGCTGCGGTGAAAGAGCTCGATGCGAAGATCCCCATCGTCATCCGAGCCGAGGGAACGAATGTAGAGCTCGGCAAGAAGATGCTCGCTGAGTCAGGGCTGAACTTCGTGACGGCCGACAGCATGCAGGAAGCCGCCGACAAAGTCGTCGCGCAGCTAGGAGGTGCGGCGTGAGCGTCCTCATCGACAAGCGCACCCGCCTCGTCGTTCAAGGCATCACCGGCCGTGAAGGGCAGTTTCACACCAAAGGCGCCATCGATTACGGAACCGAGGTCGTTGCCGGCGTCACACCGGGCAAAGCCGGCCAGAAGGTCGAAGGCGTTCCTGTCTTCAACACGGTGGCCGACGCCATCAAAGAAACCGGCGCCAATGCTTCCGTCATCTTCGTGCCGCCGCCATTTGCCGCGGATGCGATCTTGGAAGCGGTCGACGCCGATCTCGCGCTCGTCGTTTGCATCACTGAAGGCGTTCCCGCGCTCGACATGATCGACGTGATGCGGGTCGTCGAAGGCTCGAAGACGAGGCTCGTCGGGCCGAACTGCCCCGGGCTCATCTCGCCCGGGAAGGCCAAGATCGGGATCATGCCCAGCCACATTCACAAAGAAGGCCCGGTCGGTGTTGTCTCTCGCAGCGGTACTCTGACCTACGAGGCCGTTTATCAGCTGTCGAAGCGTGATATCGGCCAATCCACCTGTATCGGGATCGGGGGCGACCCCGTGATCGGAACGACTTTCGTCGACGCGCTCGAACTGTTCCAGGCAGACGCGCAAACGGAAGCCATCATCATGATTGGCGAGATTGGCGGCAGCGCCGAAGAGACGGCGGCCGAGTACATCAAGGCCCATGTCACGAAGCCGGTGGTGTCGTTCATCGCCGGTCAAACCGCGCCTCCGGGCCGTCGCATGGGCCACGCGGGCGCCATCGTGATGGGCGGCAAGGGTACGGCGGCAGATAAAATGGCGACGCTCGAAGCGATGGGCGTCACGGTAGTGAAAAGCCCCGCCGCCATGGGCCAAAGAATGAAGGACATCCTCAGTTCATGACCGAAAAAACATTTTCCATCATCAAGCCAGACGGCGTGCGCCAAGGCGACACCGGCAAGATCCTCGCGCGTATCGAAGAGGCCGGCTTCAAGATTCTCGGCCTGCGCATGATCCAAATGACGAGCCGGCACGCGCAGGGTTTCTACGCCGTGCACAAAGAACGACCGTTTTTCGGAAGCCTCATGGAGTTCATGTCCTCGGGTCCTTGTGTCGTCATGGTCCTCGAGAAGGACAACGCCATCGAGGACCTGCGAAAGCTGATGGGCGCAACAGACCCGGCGACAGCCGACGAAGGCTCCATCCGCAAGGATTTCGCGAGCTCGATCGAGGCCAACGTCATCCACGGCTCGGATTCGCCCGAAACGGCCGCGGCCGAGATCCCTTACTTCTTCACGTCGCTCCAGATTCAAGACTGAGAGCTGAGGACTGAGAGGTGACACGATGCCGTCCATCAAGGCGGATAAATGGATTCGAAGGATGGCGCTCGAGCATAGGATGGTTGACCCCTTCGTCGATCATCAAATCCGTGAGAACGTGATCTCATACGGTCTCTCATCCTACGGCTATGACATCCGTGTCTCGGACGAGTTCAAGATCTTCACGAACGTCAACACCGCGGTCGTCGATCCCAAGAACTTCGATCCGAAGAGCTTCGTCGATTTCAAGGGCGACGTATGCATCATTCCGCCCAACTCCTTCGTACTCTCGAACACGGTCGAGAATTTTCGCATCCCGCGAAACGTCTACGCGGTCTGCATCGGCAAGTCGACCTATGCGCGCTGCGGCATCATCATTAACGTGACGGGCTTCGACGCCGAGTGGGAAGGCAACGCCACCCTCGAGATCTCGAACACGACGCCGCTCCCGTGTCGCATCTACGCGAATGAGGGCATTGCCCAGGTCCTCTTTTTCGAGAGCGACGAAGAATGCGCGCTGTCGTACAAGGACAAGCAGGGCAAGTATCAAGGGCAGGAGCACATCACGTTGCCCAAGCTGGAAGGGAAATGAGTTGAAGCTTGTCGAAGGCGACGCCCTCAGGGCGAGGCTCGCGGCCGACCCGCCGCTGGTCGAAGACTTCGTCGACCAAGAGACGCAGATTCAAATGAACGGCGTCGACTTCACACTGCGTGAGGTGGCCCACTTCGGCGACGAGCCCGGCGCCATCGATTTCGACAATTCTGAGCGCCGGACCCCCGAGACCTTCCCGATCGAGCCGGACAGCGACGGATGGTGGCAACTCGATCCCGGCCCTTACTGGGTCGTCTATAACGAGATCGTCAACATCCCCGCCGACATGTTCGGAATGGCGCGCACACGCTCGAGCCTCCTCCGAAGCGCCGCCCATATCGGCACCGCACTCTGGGACTCCGGCTATTCTGGCCGAAGCGGCTCGGTCCTCGTCGTGCACAACCCCGCCGGCCTCCGCCTCAAACGGAACGCGCGCGTCCTACAACTCGTGTTCTACGCCCTCGACGCCCCCGCCGCCAAGACTTACGCGGGCAAGTACCAAGACGAAAACAAATAGCTCCGTTTCTCCCCCTCAGATCTTGCCGGCCAAATAGTCAACGATTTCGTTGTGTCGAGGGACCGTACTCGTGCGCTTGCTGGAAGGATTCCAACAGACGGTATGGCGTGAACCTTCTCTAAGGAGCTCGCAGCCGTGCTTGGTGAGATGCGGAGGAAACTTTTACGTTTCATTCCAACGGTACACTGACAGCCTCGCGAATCACTTCGTGTCCCTCAGCTTCTTTCCTAGCTACCTCGTGGTTAGCTTGAAGGACGAGTTTAATCGCTTCTTTTAGGCTCTCCCGGCTTCTTCGAGAGTCTTCTCCTGCACATTGGCCCCTGGGAGCTCCTCAGCGTAGCCAATTCATTCGCCGATTTGTTCGAAAACAGCGGTATAGCGATTTGCCATACGTTCGTTATCCCGCAGCAACTCCGACACGTGTGGGCCGTGCGGCGGTGTTGAAGCAGGTTAGCGGGTTGAGCTGCGGTTCTGATTTTGTCGTAGAGGTGCCGTCTCATGCGGGCTCAATATTCCCGATAGCAGGTGGCTGGTAGCCGGTACCTGAGTTACACTTCCGCAATGGCGCTCGAGACTGGAACGCGGCTCGGGTCTTACGAGATCGTCGAGCCCATTGGTCGTGGTTGGATGGGGAAGGTCTATCGCGCCAAGGACCTCAAGCTAGGGCGGCAAGTTGCGCTCAAGGCCCTTCTTCCGTAATTTGCGTCCGATAACGACCTGCATCGGCGCTTCGAGAAGGAAACTCGCGCGGCTTCGGCGCTCAACCATCCGAACATCGTCCAGATTTACGACATCGGGGAGGACAACGGCACCCATTACATCGTGATGGAGCTCGTCGAGGGGACCAACCTTCGCGAGCTCTTGCGTCGTGCGCCCTTCGCCAACGACAAGCTCCTGGAGCTCGCGCAACAGATGGCTGCCGGCCTTGCCAAAGCGCATGGCGCTGGGATCGTTCATCGCGACCTGAAGCCGGAGAACATGATGGTGACGCTCGACGGCTTCTTGAAGATTCTCGATTTCGGGCTTGCCAAGCTTCTCGACGTGCCGTTCGAGACACACTTCGACGTGCCATTCGAGACACACTCGGGAATGGTGACGATGGTCCGCCAGGGCACGCGGCACGGCATGCTCATCGGGACGGTCGAGTATATGTCGCCGGAGCAAGCGGCCCGCAAGTCCGTGGACCATCGCTCGGATCAGTTCTCGCTCGGTCTGATTCTCTACGAGATGGCGACAGGCACGCTCGCGTTCCAACGGGAGACCGCGGCGCAAACGCTAGCGTCGATCATCGAGAGCGATCCAAAGCCCATGGTGGAGCTGAACGAAGCATGCCCAAGCGATCTCGTGCGGATTGTGAGACGGTGCCTTAGCAAGGCTCACACGGAGCGCTACGAAGACACGCGCGATCTGCAACAAGATCTCAAAGCTGTTGCCTTGCACAAACGCGAGCTGCCGCCGCTTCCTCCCGTGCCTCAGATCCCGGAGCCCGATGTCCCGTCCTTCGGAGGCCGCTTCCACGGTCAGGTGCGGCGAGAGGTGCGGGGTGCGGTCTCGAATGTGGAGCGCGAGATTCGCGCAGCTTTCGGCGAGACCGAGGTCCTTCTTCGTTCGAGCGACGGCAGGACCAAGTCGCTATCGGAAAGAAGACTCCGGCGCAAACTACGCCGAAACCGCTTCAGCGGGGACGAAATGGTCCGGCGAGCCGACGAGGGCGAGTGGGTGCACATCTACAAGAGTGACCTCTTCCGCCAAGAAGTGCCCTATACCGGCGACCCGGCCGATTGGGTGAGGAAACGCAAGATCAAGGACTTCCTGCGGCACGCCTGTTCTTTCGTGACGTTTGGGATTGCATGGTACATGTTCCAGGGCGAAGTGCCCGCGTGGATGGGCTTTTAGGGCATTGGGCTCGCCTTTCATGCTATGGGCACGCTCCCGGCAGCTCTGCCGCTTCTGCGACGAAAGCAAGAGCTCGCCGCGCCGCCCACGCCCGCGCTGCCAGAGACGCCCGCCCCATTGCCCGACTTGTTTTTGTTCGCCTCTTTTCTCGGGGAGGTCGAGAAAGTCAAAGAGCTTTTGTCGCGGCGCGGCGGTGAGGAGACGAAGCCTCTTGTGGCGGAAGTGGACGCGATCGTGAGCCGGATGCACGATCTCGCCGTGAAGCATCGCGACCTTTCCGAGCAAACCTCGCCCGAGGAGCGCGACGCGCTTCAGGACACGCTCAAAGAGGCCGAACGTAATCTCGTGGCCGCGGATAACGCGAATGACCGGCGACTCTACCAGCGTCAGACCGAGGTCGTGAGGCAAAGAAGCGAGGCCATCGACAAAGCCTTGGGTGTGCTCCGCCGTCTCAAGGTTCGTCAGGACGTTGCCGAGCAGCAGATCAAAACAGCTTCGGTTGGATTTGTCACGCGGGGAAGCGTCGAGCGCGAGCGTGCCGAAGCTCACGTCGAGGCTTTCGGATATCCGGCACGAAGTCGACGCGACCGAGCGCGTAGACGAAGCGATCGCTCGAGAGCTCTTGAGCTAGTCCCCTGTATCAGTAATTCGCAGTCTAAATCTCGGGCCCTTTTGCGCGCTGGCTTCGTTGCGGCTTCTCGGAATATCTAGATATGAAGTCGTCGCCGTGCCTCGCCAGCACACAAAATGACCTCGAGCTTTAGACCACGAACTACTGATACAGGGGACTAGTAGATCGCGAAGTCGACCGCGATGCCGGCGATGACATCCACGGGGTCGCCTTTGAATTTCGCCGGGACGAAGATCCACTGCCGCACGCAGCTGATTGCCTGATCGTTGAGCCCGCCTCCGAGGCCTTGCAGGATGCGAACTTCGCCGACGCGTCCTTCTTTGAGTATGACGACCTCGAGATCGACGGTACCTTCGATCTTCTTGGCGAGCGCGTCTTGCGTGTATTGAGGCCGCACTTGTTTGCGAAGGAGAGGAGGCGTGATGCCGGAGCCCATGCGATAAGCGCCGCCGCCGAAGCCCCCGCCAGTGCCGGGTCCAAGCCCTGATCCGTCACCCTCGCCGATACCGCCTCCACTACCCGCACCCGCGTTGGCGGCGAGTCCGTCCTCGCCCTCGAGGCCGCCGCGGGTGTTCAGCTCGTCCGGAGCCATGGCGACGACGGGCGCTTTGATCTCGGGCGCCTCCTCTTCGTTTGGCTCTTCTTCCTCTTCCTCCTCCTCTTCTTCGGCAAGGTCAGGATCCTCGAATACGAGCTTCTCTTCGGGAACTTCCAATTGTACCGCTATTGTGGCCGCGTCTTGACCCTCGATCTGCTGAAGCGACAGAGGGTCCTCGCTGCCGTCGCCCCCGCCGCCTCCTCCGCCCGGGCCTGGCTCCATAATGAAGACGAGGCTCGGTGGGTCCCACTTTTCCTCGACGGGCGGCCCTTCGGGGAAGAGAATGGAAATGATGAGCCCGCCCACGCCGATGCTTGCATAGGCGAGGGTGGTGTAGAACTGGGTCCGACGCTTGCGGTCGCGACTGTAGAACGGTGGCTCGATCTCGGCCCCCGAGAACGCGCTAACGATGTCGTCATCTCTGAAGACGTCTTTGAGCCAGGCGAAAAACTTCATCTGATTCTAATTTTCCTCTGAACGCGGCGGGGATGCAAGGGAACCCCTCACATTACCGTCTGATACACTCCGATTGCAAGCCATGAGCCTCCCCATCCGCCTTTCCGTGGAAGACTCCATCGTCCGGATAACTTTAGATCTTCAGGGTGAAAAAACAACAAGCTCTCGCGAGCGGTGATGGAACGGCTCGGCGAAGTTCTGGCCGAGCTCGAGCGGCGCACCGATATTCGCGGCGCGGTGCTCGATTCCGCGAAAACCGGCGTCTTCAACGCGGGAGCCGATGTAAACGAGATCGGCTCGGTGACGGATGGCGAGGCGGCGGCCGAGGCCGTGCGTGCGGGCCAGGCTCTCATGGACCGCATCGAAGGGCTGCCCTTTCCCGTCGTCGCCTCAATAGGTGGCGTGTGCCTCGGAGGAGGGACGGAATTAGCGCTCGCTTGCGACGCCCGGGTGGGCTCGGATCACCCACGTTTCCAGCTTGGCCTCCCCGAGGTCAATCTTGGAATCCTACCCGTCTGGGGCGGCGCGACCCGGCTCCCGCGCCTCATTGGACTTCCCAAAGCGCTCGATTTCGTCCTCCGCGGGCGCCCAGTGGACGCCAAGCGGGCGGAGCGGCTCGGCATTCTCGACCGGGCGGTCGCCCACGGTGAGCTCGAGAAGAGGTCCCTCAAGCTTCTCCACGCCCTCATCGAAGGCGAGCGTCCCCGCCGCCGGAAGCCGTCCTTTTTCGAGCGCCTTTTGTCCGGAAATCCTCTCGGCCGGGCCCTGTTGTTCTCACAGGCGAGAAAGCGTGTGCTCGGTCAGACGAAAGGCCACTATCCGGCACCTCTCGCCATCCTCGACGTGCTCAGGCGGGGGCACGCGTCCAAGCAACGCTCGTTGGAGCTCGAAGTCGAGCACGCGAAAACGTTGCTCCCAGGCGCTGTCTCGAAGAATCTCGTCCATTTGTTCTTCTTGAACGAAAACGCCAAGAAAGATCCCGGCGTCACCGACGACGCCGTCGAGCCGAGGCCGTTCGCGAGCGCCGCCCTGCTCGGTGCGGGGCTTTCCGCCGCGCGCTCGATTTTCGAGCGCCTGCTCAAGCGGCGAAGACTGAGGATGACGTGCTGGGAGCTCGAGCGCAAGATGGCGCTCATTACGACCACGCTCGATTTCAGCGGGTTCAAGAACGCGGATGTCGTCTTTGAGGCCATCGTCGAGGACATCGAAATCAAGAAGAGCGTTTTTCGCCAGCTCGAGCCAGTGGTCTCTGAAAGCTGTTTGATAGCGTCCAACACGTCCACCCTTTCCGTCAGCGACATGCAGAGCGTTCTCGAGAGGCCGGAGCGGATGGCGGGTTTTCACTTCTTCAACCCCGTCGACCGCATGCCGCTCATCGAAGTGATCCGGGGCGACAAGACGGACAACCGGGCGACGGCCTCGCTCGTGGCGCTCGCCAAAAAGCTCGGAAAGACTCCGGTCGTGGTGAAAGATGGTCCCGGGTTCCTCGTAAACCGCATTCTCGGGCCCTATTTGAACGAGGCGGGCCATCTTTTCGAGGAATGCGGTGACATCGCAGCCATTGATCGAGCTTTCGTCGCCTTTGGCATGCCGATGGGCCCCCTCCGTTTGTTCGATGAGGTCGGGCTCATGGTTGCGGAGGCCGCGCGCTGCCTCGACGAGGGGATCGTGTGCAGCCCGGGAGAGCTCGACCTCGCCATGGTAATGGGTACGGGCTTTCCGCCGTTCCACGGTGGCTTGCTTCGCTACGCCGATCATTACGGGGTGGCGCGCATCGTCGACGATCTCGCCAAGTGGAGCGGCCAACTCGGGAGCCGCTTCGATCCCACACCATCGCTTCGGGATCGCAAAGCGTTCTACCGGCAATAAATGTAGTCAGCCCAGCTACAACGTTTCGATTTTAGGGCGGCTTGTGGTTAATTTTGTAGGGTAATCACCACGCGGAAACGGGGGGGTTCCACAGCCCCTTCAAGTCACTGCAAAATAAGAACTAATTCGAATGGCCGATCGGGGTCGTCTCTGGCATGTGAGTTGCACTGGTAAATGGTCAATCGTTGCGGAGGTTGACCATGGCAGAAGCGATTCCGAAAGCTATGTGGTCCGAAGAGGAAGAGTACAGTGAGCGCCTGTTTTACTGGGAGTTCTTGGTGAATAACTGGCTCATTCCCGGCCCTGCCATCCTCAAGGATAACGACGCGCTCGACTCCTTCACGGAGCCGCGTGTGCCGAGCCTGCACGACTACGGCTGGCTTCTGGAGCCAGACTCCCTCCTCGAACAGTGATCGCGTAGAGACGATCTGAGGACTCCTCGGCTACGAGCTCGAGGAGTCCCGAATCCACCGCTTTGTGTACCTGCCGCTTCATGCGCGGGCCGAGCCTCCCTTCGTGGGCCAACACGTAGCGGACGCCCTTGCTCTCCATGGCGCGCAAGCCTCGTAGGAAGTCACGCCGCATGAGCTGGCGGTAGGCGAGCCCATAGCTCGGCGGTGCGAAGCCGCTATAGCCGTTCACGATTTGGCGGTGGTGGAAGATCGATCGATAAACGAAGATCGCGTTGTCCTGGAACCGCTCGGGTGGCGGCAGGGGGAGCTCGACCATCGCGCCGGGCTCGGGCAGCGTTTCCACGTGACGATAGATCGCGGGGTAGGACGGCGCCTCCATTTGGAAAACGAGCGGCGCTACGAGACATTCGAGGGCGGCGACGATGACGAGAGCCCATCGCAAAACGGGCCGCTTGACGCGCGTCAGGCCGATGGCGGCGAGTAGTGCTACGGCGAGCAAGAACAACACGCCCGCGCGCGACGGCACGCGCATGGCCCTATAGGGTGCGGCAACATTGTACAGAAACGTGAACAACCCCAACGAGGGGCCGAGCGACAAAGCCACGCCGAGAAGACCGACGGCCACCCAGCACCATTTACGCTCCCGCTCCCGCCCAGCCGTCAGGAGCGCAGTGGCCGCGAGTGTGAGCGCGACGAATCCGGGGAACAGCGGCTCGTTCGCTTTTGGAAGAAAAGCGTGGAGCCACGAGAAGCTCGACAGATATTCGTGAAGCCCAGCGGAAAACTCGGCCGCCGTTTGCAGCGAGCGCACCCGCCCTGATTGAAGCTTGGCCAGATAAGGAAGGACGAGAGGCATCACGAGCACGACCGCGAGCACACCTCCGACGAGTAGCTGCCCGAGGGCACGCCGCCGCTTTTCTTGGGGCACCCAGTAGAGCTCGGTGAGCGCCACGATCGGGACGGCGCTCGCAACGTAGACCGTGTAGTAAACGCTCGAGCCGAACGTCAACAACGCCGCCAGCGCAAAGCCGACCGTGGCGTATAGGCGTCCCCTCCCGGCGACGAGCCATCGTACCAAGACGAAGCTGAGCGGGACGCCGAAAGCGAGCTGAAGCTGCAAGTGCGGCAGATGAGCAAAGCGATACGGTGCGAAGGTAAACAATATTCCTGCGAGATAGGCCGCCAACCGATCGTGCGTGAGCTCGAAGGCGAGTGCGAAGGCTGCCAGGCCGGAAAAAACGAACGCTGCGAGGAGCACGATGTTCACGAGAAGAATCGGGTTGTCAGAGACGAGCGCCACAGGGGCCGCGATGAGAGACGCGGTCAGAAGGTTCTCGGAATAGGCGAGAGCGCCCTTCTCGGGAAAGAAGATATTTGCGTCGAAAAGATGAAGCGGGTCGTTTCGTAACTGCTCGAGATTCCATGAAACGATGAAGCCGTTCAAGAGGGCGTCGGGACTGTCGAGGCGATTCGCTTGTCCCAGCGCGGTTACGAGCGGGAAGGTGAAAACGAGGCTCGCGAGAGTAAAAATGCCTGCGGCGGCGAGAAGCTCGCGGGCGCTCGGTGTCTTGGGCACGACAGATTATCGCAAAATCGCGAGCAATCACGTATCAAATCTGCTATCTTCTTGCGACGCAGTATAGAAATGGGGCGAATTCCTATGAAGCTGCCCGTGGCGGTGGTTCTTCTCGTGGGCTCATTTGGGCTCGAAGCAGATCTCGGAGCACAGGAGTGGATCAAGTTCGAGACGGTCGACCAATCCGCCCTTCCCATCGTGCGTTCACGCTTGAATGGGATGGGGCCCCATCGGCTCGTCATCGACGTGAGCTTCAAAGAGCTCGCTCTCGACACGCTCATCGTCGAGGGGTCGGGCATGGAGCTTCTGAGCCGTGGCGAGGAGGAGGAGATCGAGTATTACGGCAGAAAAGAGAAAGTGCCGGTGAGGTATCTTCAAACGCTCCAGCTCGGCGGCGCCACATTCCAGCTCGTCCGCACATTATTGATTGACGGCGAGGACGCTACCGGGATGGGCGGCCTTCGAAGTTACGGCCGCATTGGCCGTGATGTGCTGGAGACGCTTCGCTTGACGGTACACTACCCGCGGCGCCTATTGTTGCTCGAGCCGTCCCCGAGCGAAGTCCCGCCAGGCGGCGTGACCTACACGTCGGCCGGCCGGTTTCTTCTCATCCCCGTTCGTCTCGAGCGTGAAGGTGAAGGCGTCACTGAGGATGTCGATGTCGAGGTCAACCTCGTTTTGGACGCCGGCACGTCGAACACGGTGCTCGATCGGCGATGGGCGGCGGACGCAGGCTTCGCCAAGAAAAAAGCGTCTCAGACGGTCATCCCGAAATTTAGCGTCGGAGCTTTCTCTACCGAAGGCTTGCCGGTGCTCCTTGGCGAAATGCACGAGCTGCCCTATGACGGCAAGCCCATGGGCGTCATAGGGGCGGATCTGTTGAATCGAATCTCGGTATCCTACGACTTTGCGCGTGATCTGGTGTGGCTCAAGAGGGTGGAGAAAGACGCCTCGTGATCCATTCGTATCGCGGTGAAACACCGAACATGCACGAAACGGCTTACATCGGGGACGTTGTCGTAGGCGCCGACGCGAGCATCTGGTTCGGCTCCGTGCTTCGAGGCGACGTGAATTACATTCGCATCGGCGCGCGCACGAACATCCAAGATTTGACGGCCATCCACGTCAACGAAGGGACGAACCCGACCATCGTAGAAGACGATGTCACTGTCGGACATCGGGCGATCCTGCACGGTTGCCGGGTGCGCTCGGGCTCGCTCATCGGGATGGGGGCTATCGTGCTCGACGATGCGGTGATCGAAGAGCAAGCCTTCGTCGCCGCGGGCGCCGTTGTCAGCCCGGGCACGGTTGTACCGGCGAGGAAGCTCGCGCGCGGTGTTCCAGCTAGAATTGTGCGAGACTTGACGGAAGAAGAGCTCGAACACCTTCGCTATTCGGCGAAGGTCTACCACGATCTAAAAGACGAATATCGAGCACGGAGACAATCTTGAACAGCTGGCGGAGGACGCATACCTGCGGCGAGCTCGGCGCGGAACAAGTCGGGCAGTCGGTGGTGCTCATGGGGTGGGTGGATGTTATTCGAGACCTCGGCGGTATCACTTTTCTCGAGCTGCGCGACCGTATGGGCGTGACGCAGATTCTGATTAGTCCGTCCTCAGGCACAGACGTCAAGAACACCGCCAAGCGGGTGGGCTCGGAATGGGTCGTGGCAGTGAAAGGGGAGGTGCTGCTACGCGCGGAGGACAACATCAATAAAAGCGTCGCGACGGGAAAAATCGAAGTGCGTGCGGACGGGATCGAAGTCCTCTCCGAAGCAAAGACGCCGCCTTTCGAGCTTACCGAAGGCATCAAAGTCAGCGAGGATTTACGACTTCGCTACCGCTATCTGGATTTACGACGCGCTCCCATGCGGCGCAATCTTGAAAAACGCAGCAAGCTTGGCTTTGCTTGCCGCGGATATCTGGCCGGCCACGGCTTCACCGAGATCGAGACACCTTTCTTGACGAAGTCGACGCCCGAGGGGGCGCGCGACTATCTCGTGCCGAGTCGCGTGCACAAAGGCTCGTTCTACGCGCTTCCGCAATCGCCGCAAATCTTCAAACAGCTCCTCATGATCTCCGGCATGGAGCGCTACTTTCAGATCGTACGTTGTTTCAGGGATGAGGATCTCCGGGCCGACCGCCAGCCGGAGTTCACGCAAATCGATATCGAGATGTCCTTCATCGAGCCCCGGGACATTTACAGTCTCGTTGAAAGTCTCTTCGTCCACATGTTGCGGGCGATCGATATCGATGTCAGCGCACCGTTCCCGAAGCTGAAATATGACGAGGCTCTCGACAGGTATGGCTCGGACAAGCCCGACCTCCGATTCGGCTGCGAGATCTCAGACCTCGGAGAGGTCGTCCGGGGCTCGGGCTACGGGATCTTCGAGAGCGTCCTAGAAGGCGGCGGGGTCGTGCGCGCCATCGTCGCCAAAGGCTGCGCGGGCTATTCCCGCAAAGACCTCGACAATTTGGAAGTTTCGGCGAAAGCGCTCGGCGCCAAAGGTCTCGGCTGGGCGCGCTGGACCGATAGCGAGCTGAAATCTCCGCTCGCGCGTCATCTTGGCGACGATCGCTTGAAACAAGCTTTCGAGACCACGGGCGGCGGCGTCGGCGACCTTCTTCTCATCGTCGCGGGCGAGCGCTCACACGCTTCCTCTGTCCTTGGCGGCTTGCGGATCGAGCTCGCCAAGCGTGAGGGCTGGATTCGAGAGGGGGAATGGAAATTCGCCTGGGTGACCGAGTTTCCGCTCCTCGAATATTCCGAATCCGACGGGCGCTGGTACTCGATGCATCACCCTTTCACCTCGCCTCATCCGGAGGATATGGACCTCATCGACACGGATCCCGGTGCCGTGCGTGCGCTCGCTTACGACGTCGTCGCGAACGGCCACGAGCTCGGAGGCGGGAGCATCCGTATCCATAATTCGGGGGTCCAGGAAAAGATCTTCAGAGCGCTCGGCTTGAGTGACGAGGAAGCACGGGAAAAATTTGGCTTTTTTCTCGAGGCCCTTCAATACGGTACTCCGCCCCATGGCGGGATTGCGCTCGGCTTCGACCGCATCGCGATGTTGGCCGTAGGCGGGACGAGCCTACGGGACGTGATCGCCTTTCCGAAAACGACCTCGGCGCTCGACATGATGACAGGCTCGCCGTCGGATGTGACTACCGCCCAGCTCGACGAGCTCGGCATTGCGCTCAAGAAGGTCTAGACAAGTAAACCTGCAAGCGTGCGAACCGCAGAGGGAGCCGGTTCTCCTTCTTCATCCCCACACCCCCAGCTTTTATCCCCACACCCCCTTGCTTTTAAAAACACTGCTCAAAAAGCAAGGAGCGGTGGGGATAGGAGGAGAGGTGGGGAGAGGAAAGGTCACTGGTTTGACGGGCCTAGCGGGCTGTGCTACGTTCAGGTTGGATTATGCAAGATCTCGCTCGTCGTCACTTTTCGCCGGTCGGCGCCATCCCAATCCCATAATTTGAGAAAACGAAACGCTTTTGCGGTGTCGCATTATCTAAAGGATGGGGTTTCCCCAAAGGAGGCGAGCGCTCCTATTACATGAAGAAGATTTCGGTTCCCGAAGTTGGCGCGCGCGCCCTTTTCGGCGTTCATGACGAGAACTTGAAATCCCTCGAAAAATCTCTCGGCGTGCAGATCATAAGCCGTGGAGAGGATCTTCTCGTCGAGGGCGACAGCGAGCAAGTCGCGAAGCTCGAGAACATCTTCGGGCAGCTCTCGGAGCTCGCGCAAAATGGCCATCGTTTGTCGGCGGGCGACCTTCGCATAGCACTTCGGCTGATTCGGCAAGATCCGAAAGTTTCGCTCCGCGATTACTTCCTCGACGCCGTGATTCACCCCACGAAGCACAAGAGGGTCATGCCGCGAAGCCTCAATCAGCTCGCTTATATCGAGGCGATGGAGGCGCACGACATCGTTCTCGCCATTGGGCCGGCCGGCACCGGGAAGACCTATTTGGCGGTGGCGATGGCGGTCGCGGCTCTCAACCAAAAGAAAGTCAACCGCATCGTCCTGGCTCGGCCCGCGGTCGAAGCGGGGGAGAAGCTGGGCTTTCTCCCGGGAGACTTGCAGGAAAAAATAAACCCCTATTTGAGACCGCTCTACGACGCTCTATATGACGTCATGGATGCCGAGAAAGTGGTGCGGCTCATCGAGCGCGATATCATCGAGATCGCCCCGATTGCCTTCATGCGAGGGCGAACCCTCAATGGGAGCTTCGTCATCTTGGATGAGGCGCAGAACACGACCTCCGAGCAGATGAAGATGTTTCTCACGCGGATCGGTTTCGGCTCCAACGCCGTCGTGACGGGCGACGTGACCCAAATCGACCTACCTCCTGGAAAGATCAGTGGGCTCGTCGAGTCCGCCGAGATCTTGTCGGACATCCCGGGCATCGCCTTCGTGCACTTCGACCCCACGGACGTGGTCCGCCACCCGCTCGTACAATCCATCATTCGGGCCTATGATCGAAAGAGGCGAGAGTCGCGACCGAGCTCTGCGAGCGACGGGACAAAGGCTGTCGATGGCTGAAATCGAACCAAGCGCTCCGAAGAAAAACGAGAAGTCTCACCGCGGTGCGAGAAGATTGCGCATGCGCGATTTCATCGACCTTGCCTACGCTTCGGTCTGGCCGTGGCTCGTGCTCTTCGTTATTGGTCTCACGGTCCTTTTGGCGCCGGGACTCAATTTCCGCGTACAGGAATTCGAGCTCGGCCAAGTTTCGCCGGTCACCATCCACGCCCCGATCGATTTCAGCTACGAAGACGAAGTGACGACCGAGGCGCGCCGCGTCGAAGCAGGCGAGGACGTTCACGAGATCTTCGACTTCAACGATGGCGCGATGACGGATGCGCGCAGCCGAATTGCCGCTGCCTTCGAGCTTGGTAGAGATGCGCTCGGGATCACACCTGTGGCCCAAGGCGATGAGCCTGAGAGAGAGGAGACCGAAGACAAGTCCCAGCCTGTCGACGACGAGCCTTCGGATCTCATCATGCCTCGCGAAGAGTTGATGGCGGCTTTGCAGGATCGTCTCGAGGTTACGCTCCGCGACGAAGAGCTCGAGCTCTTGCTCGAACATGAGTTTTCGCCCAACATCGAGCAGGTTCTGACCCAGGCCGTGACGAGCGTCTTGTCGCGAGATATCGTGGCGAGCAAGGAGAGACTCCTGGCTTCGGGGCGTCCAATCCGCCGCCGCGAGGAGACAAGCAAAGCGTCACCAATCCGCCGCGACTTCTCGAGCATCCTCACGAGCGAAGAAGCGCAGGAACTTTTGGTCCTCCAAATGGCGAGCACGTCGGACTTGCGTCAGGTGGAGAGAAGAAAGCTCTCGGCCCTCGGCTCTCGCTTCGTTGAGCCGACGCTCCGCTTCGCTTTCGCCGATACCGAGAGAGCACGGAGCGAGGCACGGGCGGGCGTGGATTCTGTTTACTATCAGGTGCCGCGCGGCAAGACGATCGTGCGCGTCGGGGACGAGATCGACGGGACCGTTCTCCGGCAGCTCGAGTTTCTTGCATCGGAGCAGGATCAGCGTTGGAGTCTCGCCGGAGTCGTCGGCGCCCTGTTACTCGCCGGCGTCATCTTGTTGATCCAGTGGTATCTCCTGCGTCCTGTACGTACCGGGGACGGTTGGAGACGTCAAACCTATGCTCTCGTGGGCCTCGTCGTGGTCGGCCATCTCGCGCTCGCGCGCATCGCCTTCCTGGTCGCGCGTCTCGTCTCCGAGCAGCTCGTCGTTGCGCCGTTCCACAACTCGAGCTCGTATTACTACGCCGTGCCCTTCGCTGCGGTGGCGGTCTTGATTTTGCTGCTCGAGCATACGCCGACGGCACTTCTCGCATCGGCCTTGTTCACGATTGCTCTCGGTGTCATGACGGGGAACCTGGAGCTTGCCATTTTTTGCCTGATCTCCTGTCTGACTGCCATTCTCGGCCTGTTTCAATTCAAGCGCCGGACGGAGCTCTTCAAGATCGGTCTTTTGATAGGGAGCATGAACTTCACCACGGTCCTTGCAATCGATCTTCTGACGGAGCGTTATTTTCCGCTGAGCACGTTCAGTTTCGATCTGCTTTGTGCGTTTCTCGGCGGTGCTAGCGTCTCGCTCGTGGTCTCGTTCTTGCTCCCTGCCTTCGAGTCGCTGTTCCATCGCACGACGGATATCCGCCTTCTCGAGCTCGCTAATAATGATGTTCCCGTTTTGCGGCAGCTCGCGCTCGAGGCTCCGGGCACCTACCATCACAGCGTTGTGGTTGGCTCGCTTTCCGAGGCCGCGGCCGAAGCCATCGGCGCGAACGCCGTGTTCTGCCGGACGGCGGCGATGTATCACGACATCGGGAAACTGACCAAAGTGGCCTATTTCGTCGAGAACCAAACGGGTGCAAACAAGCACGATACGCTCTCTCCGCGGATGAGCGCGCTCATCATCGCGAGCCACGTGAAAGAAGGCATCCAGATGGCGAAGGAGATCGACCTTCCCCAGGACATCATCGACGTCATACCTCAGCACCACGGAACGAAGCTCATCACTTACTTCTACGAGAAGGCGAAAGAGCATCAGGACCCCGCGCTAGGCGAGGTAACCGAGGAAGAGTTTCGCTATCCTGGCCCGAAGCCGCAGACCAAAGAGGCCGGCATCATCATGATCGCGGATGCCGTGGAGGCCGCGTCCCGTACCCTGGATGAGCCAAGCCCTGCCCGTCTAAAGGGCATGGTCCGTCAGATCATCGACTACGTTTTTCTCGATGGACAGCTCAACGAGTGCGACCTGACCCTGCGAGACCTCGAGAAAAGCGCGCAGGGCTTTCTGAGAGTGCTCATGGGCATCCACCATCAACGTGTGAGCTATCCGGGTTTCGATTTCGAGAAGGAGGTCGAGCCCGTCGTCGTTCAGAACAGCTGATGCCAGATCCACTCAAGCCAGGACTCAAGCCAGGACTCGAGAAAGAAGACCCCGAGCAAAGTCTGGTTGTCAGAAATCTGCAGCGCCGCTTCAAAGTCGACCGCCGCGAGCTGGAATCCTTTCTCTCTCGCGTCGCGGGCTCGACGGGGGCCGACGAGAGCTCTGCTACGCTCGCCCTCGTCGGGGATGCTCGAATCCAGGAGCTCAATCGTGATTATCGCGGCCATAACGAGCCGACCGACGTCTTGTCATTCCACGGCGTGGGCGAAAGTGAGGATTATCTCGGCGACATCGTTATTTCTGTCGAAACGGCCTACCGGCAAGCGAGAAGGCGCCGCAGTAATTTGAAACGCGAGCTCAAGGTCCTCACACTTCATGGGTTCCTACATCTGCTCGGCTACGACCATGAAACGGATGACGGCGAGATGCACCGCATCGAATATCGCTTACGCCGGAGATTCCGGATCACCACCCCGAGGCGCGCCGCATGATCTCCTCTTTATTTGCCGCTGTCGGCATTACCTTATTACTGGCACTCGCGTTTTTTCTCGCGCTCATCGATGTCGCCTTCGATTACTTCAGCAAAGTCTCGATCCGCACTTATCGTGAGGAGGGGTGGAAGCTCGAATATTTGACCCGCTCGCTCGAAGATCCGATGAGCTTTCTCCTGCCGCTGCGCATCGGACTTCAAGGTGCGTTCACGGGGATCACCGTCCTCGTCACGATGTTGTTCTTGTTCTCGTCCGCGCCGCAGCCGTTGCTGCCGCTTCTTTTTGCCTTCGTTACCATGCTCGCGATCTTTCTTGTCTTTCGCGAGACCTTTCCGAACATCATTGCGCGCAAGAATCCTGAACGCGTCCTATTGACGCTCCTTCCGGCTTTCCGCATCTATTCCAAGCTCATCACGCCCATCAGCAGGCCCCTCTTTCGATTCGTCGGCGCGTTCATCCCCGATAGCGGGGATGACGAAATCCCTACCGACGAGGACATTCAAGCTTTTATCGAGGCGGGCGAAGAAGAAGGTATCCTCGAGGGCGATGAAGGGCGCATGGTACAGTCTATCGTCGACCTCGGCGACAAAGTCGTCCGTGAGGTCATGACGCCCCGACCGGAAATGGTGGCGATCCGAAACGACGCCACTCTCCTGGAATTGCGCGCGCTTTTTACCAAAGAGAAACATGCGCGCGTCCCTGTCTATCGTGAAAGCCTCGATCACATCGAAGGGCTCATCTTCGCGATCGACGTGATCGCTTTTCTCGAGGCGAATCCGGATGCGGCGATCACACCTCTCATACGGAACGTGAGCTTCGTCCCGGAGACGAAGAAAGTCTCGGCGCTTCTCGCCGAGCTCCAGAGGACGAATCAAACGCTGACGATGGTCGTCGACGAATATGGCGGGATCTCGGGTCTCGTGTCCGTGGAGGACATCCTCGAAGAGATCGTGGGCGAGATTCATGACGAGTTCGACGAAGTGGACAAGGCGATCGTCAAGGAGCGCGAAGGTGTCTTTCTCGTCAGCGGCCGCGCGGATATCGACGAGGTAAAGGAACAGCTTCACTTCGAAGTAAACGGCTCCGGCTTCGAGACGGTGTCGGGCTATGTTCTCGATTCGATAGGGCGTATCCCGCAGGTGGGTGAGGTCATCGAGAATGCGGGCATGCGCATCGAAGTCGTGGATGCGGACGGCCAGCGCATCAACAAGGTTCGCTTCCGTTTGGAAGGCGCTCCCTGAAAGCGCCCTTTCTGTCGTCTTAAATGCGTTCCGGATTCATCTCCATCGTGGGCCGGCCGAACGTTGGAAAGTCCACGCTTCTGAACCGGCTCGTCGGCCAAAAGGTCGCGATCGTCACTTCCAAACCCCAGACAACGCGGAATCGAATTCTTGCCGTCGCGAATCGGCCCGACGCGCAAATGGTTTTTTACGATACGCCCGGCATTCACAAAGGGCGATACGCGATGGATCGGATGATGCTGCAGGTGGCTCTGTCGAGTCTGAAGCGAGTGGACATCATTTTACTGATGATCGATGTCGGCAAGAGGTTTGGGAGCAGAGACGAGCACGTGATGATGCTCATTAATGAGGTCCACGTGCCCGTGATTCTAGGCATCAACAAGATCGATTCGAGCAAGAAGCATGACATCCTTCCCGTGATCGATGCCTATCGGCACAAGCACGATTTTGCCGATATCGTGCCTTTCTCTGCGCTGACGGGCGACAACGTCGATCGTCTCGAATCCGTGCTCAAAAGCTACCTCCCAGAGGGTGAAGTTCTCTATCCGGAAGAAACGCTCACGGATCGCCCGGAGCGCTTCTTCATCTCCGAGATGGTCCGGGAAAAAATCCTGGAGCTCACGCGTCAAGAGGTGCCGCACTCCACGGCCGTTCTCATCGACTCCTGGGAGGATGGCGACGAACTCACCCAGATCGAGGCTTCCGTTCTCGTCGAGCGTGATTCACAGAGGGTGATCCTTCTCGGCCGCGGGGGCTCCATGATGAAGAAAATCGGAACCGCGGCTCGTCAAGATGCAGAAGCTTTTCTTGGGACGAAAGTCTATCTCGGCCTACACGTCAAAGTGCGCGGCGACTGGCGCGAGAACAGGCGGCTCCTGACCGAGCTCGGCATCGACTCGCGCTGATTCGTTTCTCCCACGATCCTGCGTGTGGCAAAGACTGTGATCAAGATCATGTTGATCCGTTGGTCCCCGTCCGATACAGTGCTCTTTCCCCCAAAGTTCGCGCGGTCCGAAGGAGCAGACGTTATGACAGAGCGGCCTCGGAGTTCTTTATCGAATAGGCCTTGGCACGGGCTTCAGGCTTTCCTCACTTCAGTGCTCTTGTTAACGATGGTCGCGGCGGCGAGCGCCCAAGGGCCTCGCGAGCGACGTGACTACGACCGGTGGACGCGGCTGACGTTGTCGGCGCCGCCCGCGGCCGATCAGATGGATGCTTTGGCCGCGCTGCGCGACGAGCTTGGAGGCTCGTTCCTCGATTCGATAGACGCCATGTCGGGAGTGACCTGAAGCCTTTACAATCCTGTCGGGAAGCTCACGCCGCCGAACGTGGGCGAACCACTCGACATCGCAATGCGCTTCGCGCGTGAGAACGCAACGCTTTTGGGTCGCGAACCGTCCGATTTGGACGAGATCGAGGTGTGCGACGTCGTACGCTCGGGTTTCTCGGGCGCAGCCCACGTCTATCTCTGTCAGAAACACCAGGGGCTCGAGGTGTTCAATGCTCAGCTTCATGTGAACGTGAGCGGCGACGGCTCGGTCCTGAGCGTGAACAATAGTTTTGTGTCCGGCTTGGCGTCCGAGCCGAGAGAGAAAGCGGCGAGTATCGGAGCCGAAGATGCCTGTATGGCGGTGGCGAATCATCTCTGGGTTCGCAGGATTCGACGAAGAATCCGTCCCGCCGATCTGTCGACGGAGCCGATCGTGCCCAAGCTCATTTGGGTGCCCGAAGGCAGGAACGTACGGCTCGCGTGGCGGTTTCAGCTCCACACGCCGGACGGCCAACATGTCTACGACATGACGGTCGACGCGGAGGCTGGTCCGGATCCCGACGACTCGGGGCCATGTCATCACGCGTTTCGACAACGTGTCCCCGGGACTCTACGAAGTGTACGGCATGCCCGTCGAGTCGCCTAGCCACGCCGCGGTTCTGTCTCCCGCCGACGGCCGTGACATCGTTGTCAATCCTGAAGACAGCGTGGCCTCGCCGCTCGGCTGGCACGACGATGGAACGCAGACCTATCAGATCATGCGCGGCAACAATGTCCACGCTTACGACGACCGCGACGCGAATAACGCCCCGCCGGCCGCGCAGCCAGATTGCGGCCCCGATCTCGAATGCTCGTTCCCGCTCGACTTGACCACCGATCCGAGCACCTATAAATCGGCGGCGGTCGCGAACCTCTTCTACTGGTCCAACATCGTCCACGACGTGCAATATCGCTACGGTTTCGACGAAGCCGCGGGAAACTTCCAGTTCGATAATTTCAGCCTCGGCGGCCTCGGTGGAGATGCGGTGCGGGCGGAAGCCCAAGATGGAAGCGGCATCGACAACGCCAACTTCACCGCGACCCCGGATGGCACGCCTCCCAAAATCCAAATGTTCCTTTGGGATTTGACCTTTCCGCTTCGCGACGGAGACTTCGACGCTGGGATCATCGTGCACGAATATGGCCACGGCATCTCCACCCGGCTCGTGGGCGGGCCTTCGACGATCAGTTGTCTCTCGAACCCGCAGCAGCCCGGCGAAGGGCTGAGCGACTTTTGGGCGCTCGTCTATACGGCCCGTCCGGAAGACGCGGGTCCCGATCCGAGAGGGGTCAGCACCTATGTTCTCGGCTCTTCTCCGGGCGGTCTCGGTATTCGCACGTAGGCTTATAGCACCGACGTAAGCGTCAACACGCACACCTACGCATCGATTCAAGGCATGGCCGTCCCGCACGGAGTCGGTGAAGTTTGGGCGCAGGCCGCTTGGGAGGTTTACTGGACGCTGGTCCACTTGCACGGCTTCGACGCCAATCTCTACGACGCGATGGGGGGCGCCGGCAATCAGCGAATGATGCTCTACGTCAACGAAGGTCTGAAGAACACGGCCTGCTCGCCGACCTTCACCGACGTGCGCGACGGCATCATTCAGGCCGCCATCGACAATTATGGCGGTGAAGATGTCTGCTTTCTATGGGAGGCGTTCGCCGGCTTTGGCCTCGGTGCGGATGCTGTCAGCGGCGGGCCGTTCAGTACCTTCGCCATTAACGGTTTTGAAGTTCCCTCTTCTTGTCTAGCCGGACCGCGGGTGGTCTCTCCGATCTCGGGGAGCGTGCTGACTGGCAGCACGGTGACTTTCGATTGGACTCCGGACCAGGATGTGGTCGACGAATGGGAGCTCGATATCGGATCGAGCCGAGGCGCTTCCGACATCTACGCGAGCGGTTCTCTTCCCGGAGGGACCCGGTCGGCGATGGTTGCCACGCTGCCCGTCGACGGCCGGCCTGTCTTCGTCCGTCTCAACTATCTCGTTGGAACGGAATGGGGCTTTCGCGACGCGCTCTATACCGCCGATCTCGCGACGCCCGAAATCGTCGACCCCGTCCCTGGTGCCGTGCTCGATGCATCGATGGTGACTTTTACATGGGACGGCTTCGGCCTTCCCGTCGAGAACTGGAGCCTCGATATCGGTTCGGCCCCCGCATCCGGAGACTTCTACGCAAGCGGTACGTTGACGAGCGCCGTTTTGACCGTGGACGTCACCGGGCTCCTGACCGACGGCCGGACGATTTACGCACGCCTTCAATATTTCTTCGACGGTAATTGGAAGTTCGTCGACGCGAGCTATGTCACATCCGACATCGTTCCGACACTCACGACCCCCACGCCCGGCTCGACGCTTTCCGGCTCGGATGTCACTTTCGCGTGGGACACAAACGGCTCTCTCGTCGACGATTGGGTGCTCTATGTCGGCTCGTCGCCCGGCTCGAGCGACGTCTTCAATAGCGGCCCTCTAGGACCCGATCGATCATCGATCGACGTCACGGACATTCCTACGAACGGCGCGCCCATTTATGTGCGGCTCCGCTATGCCTTTCGGTTCGCGTGGAGCTCGATCGACTACGTCTATACGGCTTCTGACCTCGCGCCCGAGATTCTGAGCCCTGTTCCTGGGAGCGTGCTTTCCGGGGCCTCGGTTCCGTTCAGCTGGACGTCCCACGGCGCAGCGGTAACCACGTGGATACTGGAGATCGGTAGCGCGCCTGGAAGCAGCAATTATTTCTACAGCGGCACGCTCGCGGGCAACGTGGTCTCCGCTACGGCGACCGGCATCCCCACGGATAGCCGCGCGATCTATATGCGTCTTCGCTACCAGATTGGGAGTAGCTGGGTCTCCCTCTACGAGGAATATATTGCGGCTGACCTGGTTCCTCTTCTCCTGACTCCGGCGCCCGGGACCGTTCTTTCAAGCGCGGATGTTTCCTTTACGTGGACGGCAAACGGTTCTTCGGTGTCGAACTGGACGCTCGGGATTGGCAGCGCGCCCGGCGTGAGCAATTACTATTACAGCGGTACGCTTGCCGGAATCGTCCAATCCGTCTTCGCAACAGGTCTTCCCATGAACAGCAGCACGCTGCACGTGCGGCTGCGTTATCTCTCGAATGCGGTCTGGCGCACGCTCGATTACGTTCATACCTCCGCGGCGCCCCCGCCCACGATGACGGTTCCTCTGCCGGGGACGGCGCTCTCGGACACCACCGTGTCCTTTGGCTGGGCCGATAACGGCTCCGTGGTCACCGACTGGGAGCTAGACGTCGGGAGCACCCTCGGTGCGGCCGATATCTTTGCCGGCGGCCTCTTGCCCGCCGCGACGCGCATGTTGGACGTGAGCAGTCTACCGACGGACGGAAGGCAGCGTTCAGTGCGTCTCAAGTTCCGCATCAGCGGCGTGTGGTCCTTTGCCGATTTTCTCTACACGGCAGACCTCAGGGAACCCGCCATGACGATCCCTGAGCTCGGCTCCGTCCTTCCGGGCCCGGACGTTGCCTTTCGGTGGTCGACCCATGGGGCCTTGGTGACGGGTTGGCGACTGCTCGTCGGGAACACGGCCGGCTCCGGCGATCTAAACGGTAGCGGCCCGCTTTCGGCGACGACGCTCAACCGAAACGTTTCTGACCTCCCGACGGACGGGCGCGACATCCATGTGCGGCTCGAATATATCGAGGGCGGGGCATCACTCTTCAAATACTACCTCTACACGGCGGGTGTGGGTATCCCAGAAATCAAAAGCCCGGCGCCCGGCTCGGCGTTCTCGAGCTCGGATGTGACGTTCTCTTGGACGTCGAACGACGCGCCCGTCACGACTTGGATCCTTTATGTCGGGACGAGCCCGGAATCGAGTAATATTTATTACAGCGGTTCGCTCACCGCCGACGTGCTCACGGCGGAGATCACCGGTCTACCCACCGACAGCCGGACGATCTATGTGCGGCTCCGATACATCCTGAACGGCTATTGGAAGCACACGGACTATCAGTACACGGCCGCCGACCTCGTGCCGGAGCTCGTCGCTCCCACCCCCGGTGGAACCCTGGCGGGTGCCAATCAGAGTTTCACATAGACGTCGAACGGAGCTGCTGTCAGCAAATGGATCCTCTATGTAGGCACTAGCCTTGGCTCGAGTAACTGGTTCTATAGCGGCTATCTCGTGAGCGGCGTGCTCTCCGCCGACGTGTCCGGCCTACCGACCGACGGACGCGCGATCTATGTGCGCTTGCGCTATCTCGCGAACGGCGCTTGGAAATCGCTCGACTACCAATACACGGCCGCGTCCGCGCCGTAAACGCCGCTTTAAAAGCTAGGGGATGTGGGGATAGGAGGAGATGAGGGGATGTGTTTTGTGAGTCTTGTTTTTATATCCCCCCCTCTTCTCCATCCCCACATCCCCTATGCTTTTAGCAACTTTTTCAAGAAGCGCTGAGCGGCGCCTCGAGGATATCCAAGCCGCGATCGAGTGGGTGTGCGGGAACAGCGTTTGCGGTCGCGCAGCTGAGTGGTTTGTCGCCGACTCTTGGGAGTCGGGGGCTCATGAAGCATGCTTCCGGAAAAGCAGTTTGACACTGCGATGGTGGCACCGAGATCCCCTAAATTCAAGAAAATACACTAGTAAAGTGTTCAAAAGAGGTTGGTGCGCCTTCTTCTCTTGTGTTAGTCTAGTTCCGACGATGCCTGAATCGATTCCGATAGGTAGCCAAGATGCCGTTGACCTGGACGCCTGCACTCGCCCAAACCGTGCGCAGGCTCGCGGCCCGGGGTGCGTTTTTCAACGCCTACAAGATTCTAAGCCGTCTTCATCCTTCTGATATTGCCGGTATTCTCGGCGACCTCTCCGAACCTCTCCGCCGCGACACGTTCGAACCGCTCTACAAGCGTGATTTGACGCTCGCGAGCGAGGCGCTCTCCGAGCTCGGCCCCGAGCGCGGGGCACCCATCCTGTCGGCGATGTCGTCTCAGGAGATCTCGGCGTTCCTCCAGGAGCTCGACCCGGATGATGCCGCCGATTTCGTCGCGGATCTGCCCCCGGAGCGTCAAGAAGAAATTCTCGGCGCGATGCGCGAGAAGGAGGCTGCGGAGGTCGAGGATCTTCTGCAATATCCCGAACAGACGGCGGGCCGCATCATGAGCCCGAAAGTGTTCTCGCTCGAAGAGGACACCACGGTCGCGGACGCCATCCAGCGTCTTCAAGATGCCGGAGACGACTTGGAGATGGTCTTCTACATTTATGTCGTGGACAAACACGGCAATCTCGTGGGAGTCTTGTCGCTGCGGCAACTTCTTTTGAGGCGGCCCGAGACACCGCTCAGCGAGATCATGGAGGCCAGCGTCATCCGGGTCACCACCGATACCGATCAAGAGGAAGTCTCGCAGCTCGTCGCGTCCTACAACGTTCTCGCCATCCCGGTCGTGGATGAACAAAACAAGCTCGTCGGCGTCATCACCGTTGACGATGTCATCGACGTAATCAAGGAAGAGGCGACCGAAGACATGTATCGGCTTGCGGGACTCGATACGGAAGAACGAATCTTTACTCCACCGCGCACCTCTTTCCAAAAGCGCGTCCCCTGGCTCATGGTAAACCTCGTGACGGCGTTTCTTGCCGCGGCAGTGGTCGCGCAATACGAATCCCTCATCGCTCAGTTCGCGGTGCTCGCGATTTTCATGCCCATCGTGCCTCTTCTCGCCGGCAATGCGGGAAACCAGACGCTGACGGTGATGGTGCGTGGGATCGCACTTGGCGAGCTCTCGTGGGCGAATAGCTGGAAGGCTCTGGTCAAAGAGGTCTTGGTGGGCCTCGCGAACGGGGTCGTCATGGGGATCCTCGTCGGCTTCGTCGCTTATCTGTGGAAAGGCGAGCCGATCATAGGCGCTTTGTTGGCTCTCGCGATGTTCGGGACGCTTTTCGTGGCCGCGGTCATGGGAACGTTGGTCCCGCTTTTTTTCCGCTGGCTCAAGATAGATCCTGCGCTTGCCTCCTCGGTATTTGTGACGACCGCCACCGACGTGACGGGGTTTCTGCTCTTCCTCGGGCTAGGGTCCTTCGTCCTTGCGCGGTTCTAGCCCAGCCACATGCCTGTTCGGCGGGCACTAGCCACCGTCCTCAGAACCTACAAAGTCGGTGAGGCCGACAAGATCGTCGTTTTCTTCACGCTTCCCTACGGAAAGCTGCGGGGCATGGCTCGCGCGGCGAGGCGCATGCGCTCGCGCTTTGGAGGCAGTCTCGAGATCGGCACCGAAGTCGAGCTCACCTTCTTCGAGAAGGAGAGCCGAGAGCTCGTAAGCGTAGATCGCTGTGATATAGTCCGGTCCAGGTTTTCGGAATTGGGAGAGCCCATTCTAGCGTCGACGCTTGGCTACGTAACGGATCTCGTCGACCAGTTCGCGCTCGAGCGCGAGGCCAATACACGCCTCTATCGTTTGTTGCGCGCGACCATTGAAGTCCTCGACGTCGATGCGAGTCCCGAGACGAAAGCCCGTTATTTCGAGGCTTGGCTCCTGCGGCTCGTCGGGTTCTATCCGAGACGGAAGACTTGCCCCTCCTGCAGCCGGGCGCTTACGGATGAGGGGGCGCGTTATCTGCTCACGGAGCAGCGTCTCGAGTGCCAGCGCTGTCTGGATTCAGGTATCTTGTTGTCACCGAAAGCGCTCCAATATCTGGAAGTGATGTGGAAGACGGCGCCCAAAGCGATGGCGCCGCCGGAGACGGAAGATGTGCTTCGCGAGCTGGGCTCGTTTCACTACCGTCTCATGCAGGAACAGCTGGAGAAGGATTTGAAGTCACATCAAGTATTCGAGGCATTGCTGCGATTCGAGAAGGGGCGATGACACTTCAAGAGCTCATCTTCACCCTCACGAAGTTCTGGTCGGGTCGAGGCGTTTTGGTCCAACAATCTTATGACGTCGAGATGGGAGCCGGGACGATGCACCCCGAGACGTTTTTGCGCGTCCTGGGTCCGGATCCCTGGAAAGTGGTCTTTGTGCAGCCGTCCCGTCGTCCCGCCGACGGCCGTTATGGAGACAACCCGAACCGGCTTTACAAACACCTCCAGCTTCAGCTCATCTTGAAGCCGCCGCCGCACGACATTCAGGACCTCTATTTGAAAAGCCTCTCGGCCTGTGGGATCGACCCGAAGGTGCACGATATCCGCTTCGAGGAGGACAACTGGGAGTCTCCGACTTTGGGCGCCTGGGGTATCGGTTGGCAAGTGCTGCTCGATGGACTCGAGATATCGCAGTTCACGTATTTTCAGCAAGCGGGCGGCATCTTGCTTTCGCCCATCACGGGTGAGATCACTTACGGGCTCGAGCGGCTCGACATGTATCTGCAAAATGTTGATGACGTCTACGACCTCGAATGGGCGCCCGGTGTTTTGTACCGCGACGTCCGCCATCGCGACGAAGTCGAAGGCTCCAGGTTCCATTTCGACGCGGCGAATGTCGAGATGACGCGCCGACACTTCGAGGAGCTTCACGCGGAAAGCGGAAGGTTGCTCGAGGAAGGACTCGTGCTGCCAGCCTACGAGCATTGTCTGAAGTGCTCGCACTTGTTCAATACGCTCGATGCGCGTGGCGCCGTATCCGTTAACGAGCGCATGGCGATGATCTTGAAAGTGCGCGAGCTGGCCTGTGCGGTGGCGAGAGCCTATATTGGCGTGGACGAGGAGCCGGCGGCGGCATCATGAAAAAACTTCCGTTCCTTTGGGAGATCGGTTGCGAAGAGATCCCGGCCTCGTGGCTTTCGCGAACCATCCGCGAGCTCGAGGAGCGCGCCAGGAAAGAGCTCGCCGAAGCGGGGCTCGACGCTTTAGGTGTGACATCGAGCGGCACCATGCGAAGACTCGTCCTGCATGTGCCCAAGCTCGCGGAGAAGCAGCCCGACCGCAGCGAGCAAGTGACGGGCCCGCCACTGCGTATAGCGCGGGACGAGAACGGCACATGGACGCGGGCCGGTCTCGGCTTCGCGAAGAAAAAAGGCGTGGACCCGAAAGACCTCACCGTGCTCACGACGTCGAAAGGCGAATATGTCGGTTTCGAGCGCTCGACGAAGGGACGAAAGACTCTCGCCCTGCTTCCGGACGTGATGACAAAGATCTTGCGCGGCTTGTCCTTTCCAAAATTCATGAATTGGGACGCGACACTTGCTGACGGCAAGCCGTTCCCTTTCGGGAGGCCGATCCGCTGGATGGTCGCGCTCTACGGCACCCGCGTCGTACCGTTCGAGATCCAAGTTTTCGGCTCGCCTTCCGTAAAGAGTGGACGCAAGTCGCGAGGCCATCGCTTTCTCGCTTCAGCCGGCCGGCGCGGCGGCGCACCGTTCACGGTGGCGAGCTTTCGCGAGCTGAAGTCGACGCTCAAGAAAAATTACGTAATCCTGGATCCGGACGAACGTCGCGAGCGGCTGGTGAAAGAGCTCAGAAAGCTAGAGAAAAAAGCGGGCGTCCGCTGTGCCCCGGGGCTCGACTCGGCGCTCGTGGCTCAGCTCTCTGAGTGGCCGGGCGCTGTGCTCGGGACCTACCCCGAGGAGTTCTTGAGTCTTCCCGAAGAAGTTCGGCATACGGTGCTCATCCACCATCAGCATTATTTTCCGCTGAAGAAAAAGCCGGCCTTCATCGCGCCGACCAATATGGCATCGGACAAGAAAGGCAATATGAGGACGGGCGCTGAGCGCGTCGTTGTCGCGCGCCTACGCGACGCCAAGTTTTTCTGGGACGATGATTTGAAAACGCCGCTACAGGAGCGCTCGATGCGGCTCGACGGTGTCTTGTTTCATGCGAAGCTCGGAAGCTATAGGGAGAAGAGCAAACGCACAGTTACGATCGCGCTTGCCATTGCCGCCAAGACAGAGACGCGTGAAGCGCCGGTCCGCCGTGCGGCCGCGCTCGCGAAGTGCGATCTGGTCACGGGTATGGTGGGAGAATTTCCCGAGCTTCAAGGGATCATGGGCGGCCTCTACGCGAAGGAGCAAGGCGAGCCCGAGGCCGTTTGGAAAGCGATCTATGGCCATTACGAGCCAACAGGGCTCGAAGAAGACGGCTTTCCTGAAAACAGCGAGGGCGCGGTGGTGGCGCTCGCCGACAAGCTCGACACGCTCATGAGCATGTTCTCTGTTGGGCTCGTACCGACTGGCTCACGCGACCCTTTTGCACTAAGGCGTGCGGCGCTCGGCGTCATCCGTATTCTTCTCGAAAGCCACGAGCGGCTCGACTTTCCGCTCGAGGTAACACCCAATGAGCTCTTGGCACTCGGCGACACGCCGTTAGATGACAAGCTCTTGGAATTTTTTACCGAGCGGCTCCGTTTCGTTTTCTCGCGAAAATATCGCCATGACGAAATCGCGGCTGTGTTCGCGCTCGGAGCGCTCGACCGAACGGTGACTGACACCGCGCAGCGGCTCGAGGCGGTCAGGGCACTTCGCGGCTCTTCGGATTTCGAGGCGCTCTCCTCTGCGTTCAAACGCGTGAGGAACATCCTCGCCGACACGAAGCCAGGCCAAGTCGATCCCTCGGCGTTCTCCGAGAAAGAAGAGCGAGAACTTTATTTCGCGCTCGAAGCCATGGGGCCGACCGCGACCGCTATGATCGAGAACGGGTCGTACCAGGAGGCGCTTTTGGAGCTCTCGACCTTGCGGCCGAAGGTCGATCGATTCTTCGACGAAGTGCTGGTGATGGCGGAAGACGAGACGTTGCGAGACAACCGCTTGGCGCTCCTTCACCGGTTGCGTACACTGCTCGGACAGGTCGCGGATCTCTCGGAGATCGTCGTAACTGATGGATGACGACAGAGCCCATATCCAAGATGGCTAAGATCCGCTTGATGCCAGATGCGCTGGCGAATCAAATCGCCGCGGGTGAAGTCGTCGAGCGCCCAGCTTCGGTCGTCAAGGAGCTAGTGGAGAACTCAATCGATGCGGGCGCGAGCACTATTTTCGTTCTCATCGAGAAGAGCGGCAAGGATCGAATCCGGGTTTCCGATGACGGTATCGGTATGAGCCCGGAAGATGCGCGCCTCGCTCTCGAACGTCACGCCACGAGCAAGCTCTACTCCGCGGACGATCTCTCGAACATCTCGTCGCTGGGTTTTCGTGGCGAGGCGCTGCCGTCCATCGCTTCGGTGTCGCACTTCTCACTTCAGACTCGGGAAGCCTCGTCGAACGCGGGCTACGAGGTCGAAATCGTTGGGGGGAAGCTCGTTCGAGAAGGGGAGCTCGGCGTGCCTCCCGGCACGATCATCGACGTGCGGCAACTATTCGTGAACGTGCCCGCGCGCCGCAAGTTTCTACGTGCCGACGTCACCGAGGCGTCGCACATTGCGGCGCAGATTTCGAACCTTGCCGTTTGCTACCCCGACGTGCATTTCCGTCTCGAGCATGGCAAGAGGAAGCTGCTCGACGCCCCATCGGTCCCGTCGCGGCGCGAGCGCATCTATCAAATAGAGAAAAGCTGGGTGGAGAGCGCGGTCGTCCTTGACGACCACGTCGGAAGCCTCGCGCTTCAGGCCTGGCTCGCACCGCCCGCGGAGTCCCGCGGGACGTCGAAGCACCTGCACGTCTACGTGAACGGAAGGCCTGTCAAAGATCGCATCCTCACCCACGCGGTCATGGAAGCCTATCGCCAGGCCTCCTCGAAATCAGGAACACCGCGCGTTTACTTGTTCCTCGAGCTTCCGCCCGACAAAGTCGACGTCAACGTCCATCCCGCGAAGAGCGAGGTGCGTTTCGTCGACCAGCAGCTCGTCCACAAAGCCGTGTTCTCTACCGTGAAGAACACGCTGCACGGCAACGGACGAGCGCCGGAAATAACGATTTCGAAGTCGAGACTCTCGCCGCCGCCGTTCGTGCGGGAGCCGACTCCCGCTCTGTCGGGAATTACAGGAATGTCGGGGACCGATATGACTGAAGCTCTACTGAGCCAAAAGCCGGCGCCGGTCGAGCCCACCCCCACATTTACCGAGTTCGCCGATACGCCGCCGATCCCGATCGGACAGTTCCGTGAAAGCTACATCCTCGCCGCCGATGACGACGACGTTTGGCTCATCGACCAACACGCGGCGCACGAGCGCCTCCTCTACGAGGATCTCGTGGATCGAGGCGATAGCGGTGAGCAGCAACTCTTGCTGACCGCCATGCCGCTCGAGCTCACGCCGTCCGAGCGCGTGACGATGGAGGAAGAGCTCTCGCAGCTTCTTGCTTTCGGCTATGACATCGAGCCTTTCGGCGGCGACGGCTACGTCATCCGCGCCGTACCCGCGGCCCTCTCGGGGCTCGACACGTTGCGGCTCGTGCGTGCAGCGCTCGGTGAACGCGAGCGCGATTGCCGCAGCTCGTCGGTCATCGAGGCGCAAAGCCGCATTGCCGCCCGGCTCGCTTGCCACGCGGCTATCAAAGTCAACTTCCCGCTCACCATGGATAAGATGCAATACATCGTGCGGGCGCTCTGGAAGGCGCGACAGCCGACCGTCTGTCCGCACGGCCGCCCGACGACCCTTCGGATTGGCCTCGAGCAGATTGAAAGAAACTTCGGGAGGGTCTAGGCGCTTGCCCAAGAAACGAGACGTCAATTGGTCAGGGTGGACGCTGTACTATGTCGGACGCGGGCTCGAGTTGTTCGGCTTCATCCTCGTGACCCTTGCGATGGTTAACTTTTTCGGCACCAGTCAAATGCGGCCCATGCTCGGGATGACGGGCGTGGGCGGGGCCTTCTTTGTCGTTGGTTGGCTTCTTTCCAAGAACGACCCGGGACGTTAAAAATGAAAAAAACAGCGTTGGTCTTCGGATTGACTTTGGTTCTTGGCGGCTCGGCAGCTGCTCAGTCGGTGCCCCCGCAATTTACTCTTGATTACCAAGCGATGGCGAAGAAGATCGTCGAACGTCTCGCGATGAAGCCGGGCGAGAGCTTTCTCGCCGTGGCCCATCCCGGCCTCTTCGAGGCGCTCATCCCCCATCTGCGCTACGAGGTGATGAAAGTGGGGGCGATCGATCTCGGCGTCATCGATGTGCTCGCGCAACCCGTGCCCGGTGGTTGGAGTGAAGAGACGCTTCGCGAGGGCGGACGCGCATCGCGCGCGAAGCTGGCCGAGATGCTCGAGGACGTCGATGCCTCCATCATGCTTCCAGGCACCAACCCTGGGCAGCCCGTCTACGCGGCCATTCAAGATCTGCTGCGTGCGGGGAAAGGACGGACGATCCACTTTCATTGGCTCGAGAACGGGAGCGCCTTTCCTTTGCCGGGCCAACCGCTTCCGGCGCGCCATGTTATCGAAGCCGTTTATCAACAGGCTCTTCTGGAGACGGATTATGTCGCGATGGCGGCCCATCAACGCCGCTTCGAGGCCGCCATGAGAGGCTCGGCCGTGCGGGTCACGAGCTCGGCGGGAACGAATATCCGCTTCCGCATCGGCGAGCGCCCGGTGAATTTCCAGGACGGCAACGCTTCCAAAGCGCGGACGGATGAGGGGGTCATCTTGATCGATCGCGAGATCGAGCTTCCATCGGGCGCCGTGCGTGTCGCGCCGATCGAGGATTCGGTGTACGGAACGATTGCGTTTCCGCCGTCGCAATGGGCGGGCCGGCCCGTCCACGGCCTGAAGCTCGTATTCGAGCGCGGAAAGGTTATCTCTTTTTCCACTGACTCCGGCGAAGACGCCGTGCGTCGCGAGATGGAGGGCGCTGGCGACGCGGGAAAATCTTTCCGCGAGCTCGCGCTGGGTTTCAATCCGCTCCTCGAGGTGTCGGAAGAGAATCCCTGGATTCCGTATTACGGCTATGGCGCCGGTGTCGTCCGCCTATCTCTCGGTGACAATTCCGAGCTCGGAGGGGACGTCACGGGAGGCTATGTCCGCTGGAACTTCTTCGTTGACACTACGGTCACCGTCGGCAATGACGTGTGGGTGCGTGACGGCGAGCTCATCAAGTAGAAAAGAAAGGACCACACTATGAAACGTACCGCATTGTTCTTGAGCTTGGCGCTATTGAGCGTCCACGCGTCGCAGGCGCAGACAGGGCTCAAAGTGACATCTCGGCCGATCTCGAGGGCGTCGCGGGAACTGTCACTCGCGAGCAGACGGGACAGAACGGATTCGAGTACCAAAAGACCCGGGAGTGGATGACGCGGGAAGTGCTAGCAGCCATCGAGGGCGCGCGCGCTGCCGGCGCCACGAGATTCTCGTGGCGGATTCTCACGGAAACGGCCAGAACTTGCTGACCGACATGATTCCGAGCGGCATCGAGATCGTCCGCTCGTGGCCGAGGCCTCTAGGCATGATGGAAGGCGTTGACGAGAGCTTCGATGCCGTGCTCTTCATTGGCTATCACGCGTCGAGCTCGAATGTCGCGGGCGTCTTCGCGCATACTATTACCGGTGCTTTCACGGAGGTCAGCATCAATGGGATCGCGGTCACCGAAGCCGCGTTCAACGCGGCCATCGCGGGGCATTTCGGTGTTCCGGCCGTGATGATCTCGGGCGACGACGCCGTCATCGAAGAAACCCGCTCGATTCTCGGCGAGCTCGAAGGCGCTGTCGTGAAGCATAGTTATAGCTTCAACGCCGCGCGGACGCTGACGCCGGAGGACGCCCGCGCGTTGATCCGTGACAAGGCGCAAAAGGGTGTCGAGCGACGAGCCGCGCTCGAGCCCTCTGTCGTGGAGACGCCCGTCAGGCTGGACCTGACTTTTCGCCGCCATCTCCCCGCGGAGCTTCTTTCTTATCTTCCTTCGGTCGAGCGAACCGGCTCGCACTCCGTACGCTTCGTTGGTGAGGACATGATTGTCGTGACGAAGTTCATGGAGTTTGCTGCCACCGCGCTCTCCGGGATCACGGAATAGGCAGTCGAATTCCGCCTACTCTCCGATGATCTTGATGAGCACCCGTTTGGGCCGGCGACCGTCGAACTCCCCGTAAAAGATCTGCTCCCACGGTCCGAAGTCGAGCTTGCCGTCGGTGATGGCGACCACGACCTCGCGCCCCATCACTTGACGCTTGTGATGCGCGTCGCCGTTATCTTCGCCCGTCCGGTTGTGGTGGTAGCGCTCCGGGCTCGCGTCGAAAGGCGCGAGCCACTCGAGCCACCGCTTGTAATCTTCGTGAAGTCCGGGCTCGTCGTCATTGATGAAAACGGAGGCGGTGATGTGCATGGCGTTGACCAGGCAGAGGCCCTCTTGAACCCCGCTTTCCCGAAGCGCGTCTTCGACCTCGCGCGTGATGTTCACGAAGTCCATCCGCTCCGCCACCTCGAAGGTGAGCGTTTTGCGAAGGCTCTTCAACCGCCGATTCCGTCCGCCGTGAAAAAAGCGACGACCGAGTCGAGCTCTTGACTCAATTTGTCGACGCGTTGATGCAGAAGGTTGCGAATCGAGAGCAGGCCGAGAACTTTCTTGTTGGCGTCGACGACGGGAAGATGACGGAAATGCCGCTCCGTCATGATCTGGAGGGCTTCGCCCATCGACATGTCTTTCGCGGCGGATACGCAATCCGGTGTCATGACGTCGCCGACCGGCGTCTCTTTCGAGTCTTTCCCTTCGAGCACCACCCGGATCATGAGATCTCTTTCGGTGAATATGCCTGCCAACTTGTCGTCCTTGACGACGGCAACCGCCCCCACACGCTGGTCGTTCATGAGGTGCACGGCATCGAAAACAGAGGCCTCGGGCGAGACCAGGGCTCCTGGTACTCTCGCGATCTTCAGAAGGCCCATATGGCGCGCTCCTTTCTGAGCGTTAATCCTAATGTCCGGTTAAAACCAATTCCTTGGGAGCGTTCGGCGAGTGACAGAGTGCGTATCGAGCTCGGGCAATGCCCGATACCGAACTTCCGAATGCTAGATTGTTGACCAAGTGGGCTCCGTTCCGCAAGCGCCGCCGGAGCCGTTTCGATGGCGTTTCTCGACAAACCTCTATCTTGTTGATATGGCTTGAGTAACGAGTCCTTCCCTCCCATGTCGAGATATCTTTTCCGTCTTCTGTTGGTCCTCTGTGTTCTGTCGGGGCTCGTGCCGGACATTGTGGAAGCGATCCCGGCATTCGCGCGACGCTACGAGCTGCCCTGTCATTTCTGTCATGACGGCTTTCCAAAGCTGAGCGTTCTCGGCGAGCAGTTCAAGGAGCGAGGCTTTCGGCTCGACAACGACAAGAGCGATGTGAGCACGTGGATTCGCTCCGTGCCTGTGAGCGTTCGCGGCGCGTTTCGCCAGACCTTCGAGGAGAACGGCAACGCGGTTTCGAGCGGCCTCGTTCGGTTCGTAACCGCTGGCGACTTTGGCAGCCGCGTGTCTTATTGGCTCGAGGACAACTACGTTTTGGATAGCGATGATTCGAGACGCGTGGGGCTGGGCAACGCATTCGTGCGTGTCGAGATCTTGCCCGACGAGCTGTATATCCGGGGAGGACGGCTCGAGCTCGATTTGCCGTTCACCCAGACGCGCATGCCCCAGCTCTTCCGCTACGAGATCTACTTCGCGAATACCGGTTTCGAGACCGACAATATTGGCGTCCACCAGGACGGCATCGAGATCCGTGGCTTTCTCGACGACACCACGCGGTGGTCGATTGCCGTGGTGGATGGTTATGACAGCGAAGAGCAAAACGCTATTTCCGAAGATGTCGGCAAGTCCGAAAGCAACGTTTTCGGCCGTCTGGTACGCCGCTTCGGCGAGGGGCTAGCCGGGATGTACGTCCATTGGGGAGGCAACACGCTCACCCGCAGGAGCGGCGATGACGTCCTCGAGTCGAGGAACGGTATTCTCCGCCTCGGCGCCGACGCGTCGGTCTATCTCGGACAGGCGCATGTGTATGGGACGCTCTCCTACGGCCGCGACAGCAATTCCTTAGCCAATGCGGAGAACCCGAACGGTACCCGTGAAGCGCTGTCTTTCACGGGAGGTTTTTTCCAAGTCGATTTCGCGCTCCGTGACGACCTCGTCGTAACCGGCCGCCTGAACGCCGTCCGCGGCCCGCCTCCCGGAACGAAGGACCCGTCGAAATCCTTCGTACAATTCGCCCCCGGCTTGAGGCTATGGCTCCACCCCCAAATACGTCTAGCTGGCGAAATAGCTTTCGCCAACCAAGACCTACCCACGAAGGCAGCTTTTCGGTTTGAGATCGTGTCTTAGCTTCAAGCGCCCATGAGCAAACGTTTCGACTTCACATAGAGGTGGGCTCTCGTCGAATCCGAATCGCCAAGAATCGGTCGGCGAGCGCATAGGAACCGTTTGTGGGCTCGATGGCGTCTTTCGCAATCAGCGCCGCCACAGCCCTCTGTGCGTTCGACCCCGAGCGAAGACCGTATCGCTGGGTGAACGTCGACGCGAAAGGTCGTACACCGGTCGGCGCCTGCGCCAAACCCTTCAAGAAGCGTCGCTGGTTCGCGGTCAATGACTCCCAGAGCGTCGTGTACGCGAAACCCTCGCGATCGAGCACGAGATTGACCGCGCGCCGCAACATCCCTTCAGAAATCGGCGCTCCCTCCTCGGCCAGCTCCCACAGCACGTAGCACAGATGCTGCGTGTAGAACGGGTGGCCCTCGGTAAGCTCGAAAACGGCTCGGATCACACTATCCGGGATATTCTTGTCGGCCCGTCGGAAGCGCTCGCGGATAAATGGCATCCAGTGCTTTTGCTCAATCGGTTGTAGGGGGTGGTGGCCCGCTGCTCTCTACAGAGGCCGAGACCGGTCCAGGAACGTTCCCTGGATCAAGTGTTTCTTGCTACCGAGAAAGATGTAAGCCACATCGGCGTGATTCTGAATGATGATCCGAAGTTTGGGCTTGGCCATATCGTTTCCATAACCGAGCAAACTCCATCCTTCCTCGGCTGATCTCTTTGAGGACTTGGTATCGAGACAACGTGCGGCCGATCCTTTGCTTTCGCCCGTGACGACGTCCATGACCCAAATGTCCCCTTCCAATTGCTGCCAGGGGTAGTAGACGTAGCTGCGATCCGCGTCGCGACTGACCCTTGCGAGCTCATCGGCCATCCATGGTTTGAACCGTCCTTCCTTTCTTGCTCATCCTCGCAATTCTTGGGTGTGCACCCGCCCAAGCTCCTGCGCCCGAGATTGATTTGGACGCGGAACGAGCCGCTCTCATGGAGACCGACGAGGCCCGTATGCTCGCGCCGGACGCGCCGTTGGCAGACGGCAAAGAGGCGGTCCGCGGCTTGCTCACTCAGCTCGAGTCGATGGAGGGCTTTTCCTTAAATTGGAGCCCAACGTCCGCCGAAGTGTCCGACGGCGCCGACCTCGGCTACACCATCGGCACTTACCAGATGATAGTGCTGGGCCTTGAAGGTGGGCTGGTGCAGATCGACGGGAAGTACACGACCATCTGGAAGAAGCAAGCCGACGGAGCGTGGAAAATCGCCGTGGATATGTTCAACGCCAACGCTCCTCCCACGCCGGCAACTGAGAGTTGATTTGGCGCGCCGGAAGGTAAGCTCTTTGGGACCCTCGATCGGAAGAACCCTAGCCGAGCAGCAACCCGGCTAAACAATCATTGCAGAAACGTTACTTGTCCGTTGGGACGAGGAGGCGGAGCTCTTCGTGCCAGTTCTGAACGAGGACCGACTGAGTCGGTGGCGGCGCGGCCTCGCTGTCATCGATCATGACGAAGCTCTGGCCGTCAGGCATCACGTCGTATACTCCGCCGACGGACGGCTTCTAGAATTTGAAACATCGGGTATTGCTCGAACGATCGGTGAATCGCTCCTGCACTATCGTGTCACCGAAGAGATCGGTGCGGGTGGAATGGGTGTCATCTATCGGGACACCGAAAGTTCTTCAGACGAGGAAGGATGACGCTTATTTGCGTCGGGGTCAACCCATGCGGGGCCCTGCGACTGGTGCAAGTGAGACGGTTGAACACAGGAGGCAAAAGGTAGATACTAGGCCGAAGGGCGACGATGAGACATCGCCTATCTTGAGCTATGAGCACACACGTGGGTCCAAAATTGAGCTACCGCCTGAAAGTTAGCGACACCAAAGCTCCGACGGAAAGCGACGAGCGCTGGCTGCCGCGACGTTGCACGCTCGACGGCTTTCGTCAGGAGGCCGACGAGAGCGACGGTATGGACTTGAGCCAGTTGGAGCCTCTCACGCGGTTGAAGGTTCAGACGTGCAACACTCTCTACCGATTGACCATCCTCAGTCCCTGGGAGGCTAAAGTCATCGTTCAAGGTGGACAGTTTTTCGCCGAGCCTGCTGAAGCGAACCTTTGCGGTTCCAGCTACGGCGGCTGCATGCTCAAGACGCGCTGGATTGGGCTCGGGATGCGGATGGAGATTTACGGCAAACAGGGACCTATCGTGACCTCTCCGGTCCGCTCAGTGCACACCGAAGGCGATTCGTCACTCCCCGGTCCTTTCTAGGTACTTTTTCGGCTTCCCCATTGGCGCGGGAAAGCGCCCGACCGCTACTCCAGTCCGTCACCCCCACCGTTATACAACTCTCCGGCGACCGGTCGTACCCGTCGGGCTCGACAGGGACCGGAGGGTTCGCGCGATCGAGACTCGGCCCAGCTACCCCGACGGCGTCCAGGTGGTGCACCACGCCATTCCCAGGCTGATGATGAAAAACGAGGACGGTGAGTGGGAGCGGGTGGCCAGCTTCACGGAGTACGCCATGGGCAAGGTCGGCGAGATCCTCCCGGACGACGCCTACCGCATACTGCCGAAGGACGGGTTGATCCAGTGGGACGTCCATTACTACCCGGGGGGCTCCGCCCAAGGCCGCACAGGCGCCATCGTCGCCAAAGGACAACGTCGTCCGGGTCGGCTTCTGGTTCTACGAGGACGACGAGACACCGAGTTACGAGCAGAACTTGGCGCTCTACCGGCTCCAGGGCGACATCCTCCTTGAGCCTGGGGGGACGGCCATGACCCAAGGATTTCACCGGTGGGACCACCCCGTCCGCATCGACCAGTACCAGGCCCACGGGCACGTCCATCTCCACGCGATGAGCATGCAGGCGATCTACCCGGACGGCCGGCAGGAACTACTTAGCATGGTCACCAACTTCAGCGCGAAGTGGCATCACAGCTACATCTATGAAGACAACGTGGCCCCGCTCCTGCCTGAGGGTACGGTGCTCGTTCTCACGGGCTGGTACGACAACACGAAGAAGAACCCACTCGCCACGGATCCGAACCTCTTCGTGACGCGCGGCTCCCGCACCCACGACGAGATGTCCCACGCTTGGCTCGCAGTGACCCATCTCGACCAGGAAGGCTACGAGCGCATCAAGGCCGAGCGGGAGCAGATGATGACCGATGAGCAGGAAGACCGCCAGCAGCCGTAGTGGTGGGTGATCACAGCCGGAGGATTGTGCGATGCAGAGTCGTTTAGCCCTCAGTGGTCTCGTCGCCGCCCTCGTTCTGCTCGCCGGAACTCTTCTGCAGGCACAAATCGATAGGCGGGAACGGCGGCTGCCTTTGGCTCCCAACCGCCCGGCGGGGGAGGCCGTGACCCCGTTTCTGGAAGGCTGGTACGCTAATCCAGACGGGACGTACACCTTCTCTTTCGGTTACTTCAACATCAACACCGAGGAGACGATCGAAATCCCGCTTGGGCCGAACAACATCATCGAGCCGGCCGAGTTTAATGGGATGTAGCCCACATACTTTCCCGCACCGACTGGGGCGGCCGGGAGCCGGTCACCGGGCTACAAGCGCCACGAGGCTGGCGTCTTCACCGTGACCGTGCCGGCGGAGTACGGAGACGGGCGCAAGAGCGTCGTTTGGACGCTGCGGGTCCACGGGGAGACCCATAGGCTGAAAGCAACCATCGGACCTAAGCCCCTTCAGCTGGACTATGGTCCCCGGGCGATGGGGTCGGTCCGGGGGCGTTATCTCCGTCCATGTCGCGCCGTCGTCGCGGGTGATTTGGACCCTTCCGTCATCCGTACCTGCCCAGAGCTCGCCCGCGTTGCTAGGGGATTCCTCGAACACGAAGATCGTTGCGTAGACTTCGACGCCGGTCTGATCCTTCGTGATCGGGCCGCCGGCGTCTTGGAGCATCTCCGCGTTGGCGACCGTGAGGTCGGGGCTGACGATGCGCCATGTCTGTCCCTCGTCCGTCGAACGATGGACGTAGTTGGACGTATGGTTGAACACTTGCGGGTCGTGTTTCGAGATGCGGATGGGGGCGTTTCATTGGAACCGATAGTCGAGGTCTTCCGCGGCGCGGCCGAGCGCGAGCTGAGGAGCTGTTGTGATCTCGCGCACCTGTCCGGAGCGATGGTCGTAGCGTGTGATGGAGCCGCCGTAGCATCCCGCGTAGACGATGTTCGCGTCCGGGTCGCGCGGGTCGATGGCGATGTGGCGGCTCTCGCAGCCGCCGACCTGGTGCCAGTTCTTGTTCGAGATGCCGATGCCGTTGGTGCGGCTCAGGATGCGGACGGTCGTGTTGTCCTGTTGCGCGCCATAGACCCAGTAAGGCGGTCGTTACGCGATAGAACTCCGCCGTGGCCTGGTTCGATTGCAGCGACCACGTGGCTCCCGCATTGAAGCTCACCGCGGCGCCGCCGTCATTTCCGTAGACCATGGTTTGGTTGTCTGTCGGGTGGATCCAGAGGTCGTGGGTGTCGCCATGCGGCACGCGAATGGTGGTAAAGGTCTTCCCGCCGTCAACCGAGCGGTTCATCATCACATTGTTGATGTAGACCGTATCGGGATCGGCCGGATCGGCGAAGACGTGCGTGTAGTACCAGGCGCGCTGCACGTAGTTCCTATCCTCATTAATATATTGGAACGACTCACCCGCGTCGTCCGAGCGATAGAGTCCCGCTTCCGGACCTTCCGCTTCGATGAGCGCGAAGACCCGATCCGGGTTGGCCGGCGAGACGGAGACGCCGATGCGGCCCGTGGGTCCTTTGGGAAGCCCCTCGGTGAGCTCGTCCCACGTGTCGCCGCCATCCGTCGTTTTGTAGACACCGCCCTCGACGGGATCCCCGCTCAGCATCGAGAAAGGCTTGCGCTCCGCGTGCGACATCGCCGCGTAGAGAATGCGCGGATTGCTGGAATCCATCGATAGGTCGACGGCGCCCGTCTTCGCGCTGATGTAGAGGACTTTTTCCCAGCTCTCGCCGCCATCCTTCGAGCGGTACACACCGCGTTCCTCGTTGGGGCCAAAAATGTGGCCTAGCACGGCAGCGAAGACGATGTCGGGGTTCTTCGGGTGGACGCGCACGCGGCCGATTTGTCCCGCTTACGGAAGGCCTATATGTTTCCACGTTTTTCCCGCGTCGGTGGAGCGGTACATGCCGACGCCCGCGGACACGTTGCCGCGCGGATAGGCGGAGCCGGTCCCGACATAGATGACGTTCGGATCGGAAGGCGCTACCGCGATGCTGCCGATCGAGCCCGTATCGATCTGACCGTCGCGGTCTGACCGCCGCGGCACTCGGGTACTCGTGGTGGTGGGTTCACACGCTAGCCGCATCGTGCGATATCGGGGATGCGCGGCGTCTCCAGGTTCAGAAGTGGGTGCTGCGAGGAGCGGCACTCGTTTTTGGGCTTTCCGTCTTCTCCGCCTACGCCCTGCTTCCCCTCGTGATGTGGCTCGAGCCTTTGTAGGTAACGGCGCCGGCGGCCCACGAACGGCCGCCGGACGTTTTGTGGTAAAAATGCAAGAAAGATGGAGCGAGACCACAAAATTGCACCGTCGTGCGGAGCCGCTGCCGGCTCAACTCTAGTCCGCGACGTAGGCAAGTGGGACTTCAAGGACTGATTCGGGGGCGTTCTGCAGAAAGATCTTCTCGCCGGGCTGACCGTTGCTTTCGTCGCCTTGCCGCAGTGCATGGCCTACGCGCTCCTCGCTGGTGTGGCGCCCCAATACGGGCTCTACGCTTTCATGGTGGCCTCGATTGTGGGCTCACTCGCGGGCTCGTCGCGTCATCTCCAAACCGGACCCACGAACGCAAGCTCCATCGTTGCCGCGAGTGCCGTTGCCGCTTATGTGGGACGCGAAGATTTCATGGCTATCGTGTTTCTCCTGACCCTTCTCTCTGGCCTATTCCAACTCACTCTGGGACTCCTCAAACTCGGGAACCTTACCCAGCTCGTCTCGAGCTCGGTTCTCCTCGGCTTCACCAGCGGCGCCGGCGTTCTCATCGTCGCCAACCAGATCCCTAATCTTCTCGGACTGCCGTCGAAGGGTAGTGTCTCGGTTCTCGGTCAGATCGGCTACGTGGCCTCGGGCATTGCCGACACGGATCCCACCGTCCTCGCGCTCGGAGTGGGGACGTTCTTTTTGGCTCTGCTTCTGTCCAAGGTGAGCCCGAAAACTCCCGCGGGCGCGCCGCTTTTTCCCGCTTACCTATTGGCGATACTCGGTGCGGCGGGCGTGGTAGCCTTGCTCGGACTGCACGAGACGGGTGTGCGTGTCGTCGGTAACATTCCGGCCTCACTTCCACCGCTGAGCATGCCGGCATTCAGTTGGGGTCTCATCCAGGCCCTCGCGTCCGGCGCGATTGCTCTGTCGCTCATTGGATTCGCCGAAGCTTTTGCGAGCGCGAAATCTGTCGCGAGTTTTTCCGGCAATCGCATCGACACCAACCGGGAGTTCGTTGGGCAAGGCGTGGCCAAGATCGTTGTCGCGTTTTTCAGCGGGATCCCGGTATCTGGGTCGCTGACTCGAAGCGCCCTCATGTATCAGGCTGGCGCCGAGAGTAAGAAAGCGCACGTGTTCTCGGGCTTCATGCTCGCCGGGCTGGTGTTCGCACTCGGCCCTGTCACCCGATACATCCCGGTGGCTTCACTGGCAGGGATTCTTCTGATCATCGCCGTGAAAATGGTCCGCTGGGAACATGTCAAGCTGGCTCTCACCGCAACACGCTCCGACGCGCTCGCGTTCCTCGCAACGTTCGCCGCGGCGCTTCTGCTGCCTCTCGCCGATGCCATCTATGTCGGCGTGGGCGTCTCCCTCGCACTCTTTGTCAGAAGAGCGCGGGTCCCACGTGTCGTGGAGCTCGTGTACGACGAGAAGAAAGGGTTTCGCGAGGTCACGGACGCCGACGAGCGGCCCTGCCCCGAAGTGGCGATCGTCCACGTGGAGGGTCCCTTGTTTTTTGGCGCCGCCGACTATCTCGAAGACAAGTGCTTGAAGGTGGCTTCTCGCCCGGAAGTGCAGGCGTTGATTCTGCGGCTCAAGCGGACGGCCGCCCTCGATTCCACGACGCTGCTGGCCCTTGGGAATGTGAGCGCGGCGATGAAGCGCCAGGACAAGCTCCTCATCATCTCCGGCGCGCCGCCTGAAGTGGAGGAGCTCTTGCACCGCGTCCATCTGATCGACGTGCTGGGCCCCGAGAACGTTTTCGTCGCGCGCGCAACCATCCTCGAATCCACGACGCAAGCACTCGCTCACGCGCTCGACTACGTGAATAAAAAACTCTAGTGCTCTCCACTCAAGTGGCGCGCCGCGTGGGTGACCTCACGTAGTACTTTAAGTTGTAGAGCCGCCTATAATGAAAAGAAAGAGAGCGCGTTTCAGCAGGGTGAGCCGATCCTGCCTGATGCGTGGCCGTGCAAAGTGATACCGCTATGCGTCAATGTCATCCAGTACCCGCCGCCGACAGGTTTGCGCTGCTACAAGCTCGGCAAAGCCATACGAAGAGCGCTGGAGAGCTATGATGCGAATTTGCGTGTGGCCATTTTCGGCACCGGCGGCATGTCTCATCAACTTCAGGGCGAAAGGGCCGGACTCATTAATAAGGAGTTTGACAAGGCATTTCTGGACAAGCTGAGCGCTGATCCACAGTCATTGACGGAAATAGGCCACCACGACTACATTCTGCAAGCGGGCTCGGAGAGCATCGAGCTCGTCATGTGGCTCATCATGCGCGGCGCGCTCGATGCAAAAGTCAAAGAGATTTACCGGCACTACCACGTGCCCGCATCCAATACGGCCGCGGGTCTGATCATTCTCGAGAACGACTGAGTAAGACGAAGAGGACAGCACAAGGATTCGGAGAACGACCGTGTCGAAACCCGCAAACCCGAGCTCCAGCCACGACCTTGTGACCGAGGTCATCGACAAAGGTCAAGTCAGCGCGCAACAAGTGCTGGTCGTGGGCCTGTGCATGTTCTTCAACATGCTCGATGGCTTTGATATTACAGCGATGGCCGTCGTCGCCGGCGCCGTATCGAGCGAATTGCAACTGACGCCGGACAGGCTCGGGTGGATATTCAGTTTTGCGCTTGCCGGTATGGTAGTCGGCGCGATGTTCCTCGCGCCTATCTCCGACATCATCGGTCGCCGGAAGCTGATCATCATCAGCATCGTTTTGGTCGGCGGCTCTATCCTGTTTACGGCGACTGCGAGCACGTTGTTCGAGTTTATCGTCTGGCGATTCATCAGCGGTTTGGGTGCCGGCGCCATGCTTGCCAGTCAAGCAACCCTTGCCGCGGAGTACAGTCCCGACAAATATCGGGCGGCCTCCGTGGCTCTCGTTACCTCGGGCTACCCGCTTGGAGCGATGATGACCTCTGTCGTTGCGGGCTTCATCATGCCGGATTACGGCTGGCGCGGCATGTTCTGGTTTGGCGGGGGATTGACGCTCATCATGGTGCTCGTGGCGTGGCTATGGATTCCGGAATCGCTGAAATACCTGGTCGAGCGACGCCCGGACAACGCACTCGAGCGAATCAACCAAATCCTCGTAAAACTGAAGAAGAACCCGCTGGATGAGCTGCCAGCCGTAGAAGCACGAACGGACGCCGCGAAAGCTGCGCCGGGCAAGTATCGATTCACTTTGCTTTCCGACGAACTTCGTGTCGCGACTCTGACGCTGTGGGCCTCGTTCTTCCTTTGCTTCAGCACGCTCTACGTGCTCATGAGCTGGATTCCGAAGCTAATGGAAGACTCGGGTTACGAGGCCTCCGTGGGCCGAGACGCCTTTTTCATGTTTAATCTCGGGGGAGTTCTCGGCATCTATCTGATGGGCTGGATGTCGACGAGATGGAAGCTGACCAACCTGGTCTTCTACTTGTTGACGGCTTCCTCCGTTGGCATGGTCATTTTTGCCATGGCTCCGAACCAGCTGACTCTGCTCATGACCTTGATATTGATGATCGGTATTCTGCAGCAGGGGGGATTCACGGGGCTCTATGGCACCGCTGCCAAAGTCTATCCGACAGAGATTCGCAGCACAGGCATAGGCTGGGCCATCGGACTCGGCCGGACCGGTGCGGTAGCCGGTCCGGCTGTCGCGGGCTACTTGATCGCTGCCGGATTCGATATGTCGGCCAACTTCTATTTTTTTGCAGTGCCGATCGCCATTGGCGGCATGATCGCGTATCGGCTCCACGTCGATTAGGAGGAAGATCGCTATGGAAACTCCGAGTGCCTTGCTACTCGGACTATTTGCGGTGTCGGCGTTCGCTTTGGCTGAAGTGGATGCGCGGATGTTTCGATTTCCCGACGTCTCGGAGTCGCGTATCACTTTCGTCTATGCCGGGGATATCTGGGTCGTCGAAACGCAGGGAAGCACAGCGAGGCGGCTGAGCTCGCCTCCCGGTGAGGAGACGTTTCCTCGGTTCTCTCCGGACGGCTCCGAGATCGCTTTCAGCGGAAACTACGACGGCAACACCGACGTTTACGTCGTCGCCACGACCGGCGGTGAGCCACGCCGGATCACGCATCACCCTCTGCCGATCGCATGCTCGACTGGACCCCGGATGGGACACGGCTGCTCTTCGCCTCACGTCGCAAAAGTGGCTCACAGCGATTTAGTCAGCTCTACACCGTGGCCGCGGCCGGCGGGCTGCCCGAGAAGCCCCCGTTTCCTACGAGGAGTTTGGAGCGTTGTTGTCCACCGACGGACGCTCGCTCGCCTTCACGCCCAAGAGCCGAGGCTTCCGCAATTGGAAGCGGTATCGCGGGGGCATGGCGCCGGAAATCTGGCTGTTTGATCTCGAAAGCCTCGACGCGCGCAACCTCACCAACAGTGACGCGAACGATGCCCAGCCGATGTGGTACGGCTCGACTCTGTACTTCCTCTCCGACCGCGGAGCGGGCGAGCGCTCCAACATCTGGGCCCTCGACGTCGCGAGCAATGACACTGATAATGACATGCGGCAGATCACGCAGTCCGCCGATTTCGATGTGACTTTCCCCGCCATCGGTCCTAGCGATTTGGTGTTTCAGGCAGGTGGCCGACTCTACCGTATGCCGCTCGAGACGGAGACACTCGAGGAAGTCGCGGTCGACCTCGTGACTGACCTCAGAAGTGTGAAGCCGCGTCTCCAGAACGTCAGCGAGCGGATCGAGACCGTCAATATCTCGCCCACCGGCATGCGCGCGGTCGTTATGGCGAGAGGAGAGGTCTTCACCCTCCCGGCCAAAGAAGGTGTGATTCGAAACCTCACCCACAGCTCTGGTGCGGCCGAGCGCTATCCAGTCTGGTCTCCCGATGGCAAGTCCATTGCCTACTGGAGTGACAAGAGCGGGGAGTACGAGCTCACCTTGCGCAGCGCCGACGGCTCGGGTGATGAGGAGAAACTCACGACTTTCGGGCCCGGCTATCGCTACCGCCTCTTCTGGTCGCCGGACAGCAACAAGCTGGCCTTCATCGATCATACGCAGAGCATCCAGATCTACGATCGTGAGACAACGCAAGTCACAAAGATCGACGAGGCGCTCTTCATGTTGCACCCGGGTCTCGCCCGGTTCGAGTTGGCCTGGTCGCGCGACAGTCGATGGCTCACCTATGCACGTGGGCTCGAGACGGGCTCTCAGGCGATTTTTCTTGTCGACACGGACGAGGGACGGAGCCACCAGGTGACGTCGGGTTACTACCGGGACAGCGATCCGGTATTCGATCCTGATGGCCGCTATCTTTATTACTTCTCCGGCCGAACCCTTCGCCCCATCTATTCGGACCTCGACGCCACCTGGGTCTACCCGAATACGACGAACCTCGTCGCGGTTTCTTTGCGCCGGGACGTCCCCTCGCCCTTGGCGCCGAGAAACGACGAGGAGGTCATTGCCGAGAGCGAGTCGGACGAAAAAGAAACGGATGAGACTGACGAGACGGACGGGCCCGAGCCCGTTGCCATCGATCTCGATGGGTTCGAATCGAGAGCGACCCTCCTTCCTGCGGAGGAGGGGAACTACGGCCGCCTGAGAGCGACTTCCGGCCGCGTGCTCTATCACCGGCTACCGCGGAGCGGCTCGTCATCGCGAAAAAGGCCGGTTGTTGCCTTCGACCTCGAGAAGCGGGAGGAGATGACGCTTCTCGATGACGCAGAGAGCTTCGAGCTCTCTTTCGATGGCAAGAAGATCCTCACGAAACTTGAAGAAGACTTTCGCATCGTCGACGCGTCCAAACCACAGAAGCCGAACTGCCCGCCAGAAGCAAAGGCACCGGAGATCCTCGCGACCGCGGAGCTAGAGATGATGCTCGACCCCCGGAAGGAGTGGCAACAGATTTTCAACGATGTCTGGCGCGCCTATCGAGATTGTTTTTACGACCCGTCCATTCATGGCCTCGACTAGTCCGCTCTGGGCGGCCAATATGGCGAGCTGCTGAGCGACGCGGTCACCCGCTGGGACGTTAACGTCGTCCTCGGCGATCTCATCGCCGAAGTAAACGCCTCTCACACTTACGTTCGAGGCGGCGATACCGAGACACCACAAGAAAAGAAGATCGGGCTGCTCGGCATCGACTGGGCGGTGGATCAGGGAGCTTACCGGATAGCGCGGATCGTTCGCGGCGCCGCCTGGGATATCGAAGCCCGTTCGCCTTTTAGCGCGCCCGGTGTGAACGTCGAGGAGTGCACCTACATCCTCGCCGTCAACGGAATGCCGCTAGACGTCAGCAAGGATCCCTACGCCGCCTTCGAAGGTCTCGCGGGCAAGACCGTCGGCTTACGGTGAGCTCACAACCGAGCATGGAGGGCGCTCGAGAGGTGGTCGTCGAGACCCTCGAAAGTGAAACGCGCCTCAGACACCTCGAGTGGATCGAGCGCAACCGCCGTCAGGTCGAGGAAGCATCGGATGGCCGCATCGGCTACGTCTACGTTCCAAACACGGCGGTGCCCGGCCAAACCGAGCTCGTGCGGCAGTTCACGAGCCAAATGTCGAAGCAGGGACTCATTATCGACGAGCGCTTCAACTCAGGCGGACAGCTCCCGGACCGCTTCATCGAAAAGATGCATCGTCAAGCGGTGACACGCATCGCGTTCCGCCACGGAGCCGTCGTCACCCATCCAAGCGTCGCTCACTATGGTCCCAAGGCGATGCTCATCAATGGCTGGGCGGGATCGGGTGGGGACGCTTTCCCGTTCTTCTTCAAGCAGATGAAAGTCGGGCCGCTCATCGGCGAGCGCACCTGGGGCGGACTCATCGGTCCCGCCGTGGGTCATCGCACGATCGACGGTGGCACCTTCACCGCGCCACCGGGGCGCATTTTCAGCCCCGATGGAGTCTGGTTCGCGGAGGGGCACGGCGTCGATCCGGACATCCCGGTCGTTGACGACCCCGGGCTCATGGCGAAGGGCGGAGACCCACAGCTCGAAGCGGCGATCGAGGAAGTGCTGCGGCTGATCGAGGTAGATCCCCCCGGGCTTCCCCGGCCCTCCTCCGTTTGAGAAGCGGATATCGGGTAAAGCGACGTCGAACTAAAGCTTCCCGAGGCTCTCTACGGGTTCTCGATCGATTTTCGCGGATGAACTGCAAATTTCATCGAGACCGTCAAGACCTCGTCGCTCCCAGCTTTCTTGAAGCTCAGCGTCACTTCGCTGTCGCCTTCTTTCGTGAATATGTGTTGGGTCGTGTACGTGCCGGGGTTACGCCGAGAGCTCCGCGCGTTGAAGGGTCCGAAAGCCTCGCCTGCGAACATAACCTTGGCGGTCACCGCTTCGAGATCCGCCACCGGTTCTTCCGTTTCTAGCTCGGCGAAACGCCATGTGAGGTTACAAATCTCCCCGTCGAGCACGGGCTCAGGCTCGCCACCGAAAACGACCTGCATGCCCCCGATCTCTTTCCGTTCGTGAGAAGAGGCGAAAGCAGACAAAAAGAAGATCGCGGTGAACGTTGCGATAGCGACGAATGACGTCATGATTCTATCTTCCATCAATAATATTGTTAACGACTCTCGAGCAAGGAGGTTTGTATCATCTCTCGGCAGATGGCACGAGCGAGCCACAAGGTCGAGAGTGAGTTTGGTGTATCTTTCAATTGACCTATAATGAAGGCCTGATGGCTGGGACACGGATGCTTCGAGCGACGTTGTTGATGATGTGTTTTTCCATCGTGGCTCAGGGTCAATGCCTTGCCCAGTGCCTCGCGCTCCCATGCGAGGAGACGCATGCCATCCACAAGGGTGCGGAGCACACCTCTTCCGTGCCGACGAGCGCGGGGAACTGTCACGACGAAACGCCCGAGCCTTCAGAGAACGAGGGCTGCGGCAACCATGCGAGCTGGAGGATGGTCTCGGCGTCGCGCTTCGAGAAAATTGTCGCCAACGCCTCGAAGTTTGTTGCTCCTCTCGAACGTCTTCCGATTGAAACGGACATTCCTTCATACGGTGTGCTCCGCGAGGAGTCCTCTAGCCTGACCCATCCTCTCCTTCCCTATGTCCGCAGCACCGTCTTGTTGATTTGACACGACACCCTCGCTAATCGCTTCCGCGAGCCCACAACCCGTTCACTTTCCAGAGCTCGCGGGGATCCCTTTCGCTTGACTTACCTCGTGGTGAGATTCTGAAATGACACTAGTTAGGAAAATGTTCTCGTCTCGTCGTTTACCATCAAGCGTGAGTCTGGTTTGGGTTGCGGCCGTGCTCGCTTCCGGTTGCTCGGTCACCGTTTCGCAGCTGTCGCAGCCGGATCCCAGTGATCCCCGTGCCGCGATTGGCGAGGCGTCTCCGTATAGCACTGGGCTTTCTGCGGATTCCACCGCGGAATCAGGAGCTGGCTCAGAAAGTCCACCGCCCGCGCGCTCCCATTCGGAGCACGCGCACGATACAGCCGAGATGGTCTACGTTTGTCCGATGCATTCGGACGTTACCGGTGAGGAGGAAAGCAGCTGCCCTCGTTGCGGAATGACTCTCGTGCTGAGAAAGGACCCGGTCCTGTGAATGACGCTCTTAGCTACATCGCGCGCTTTCTCGGAGGCTCGCTTCTAGGGAGCGTAGCGCTATTCGGGCTGAGCGGATGTGCGAGCACCAACCCTCGACCGGCGTTTCTGGACATGCGGCAGAAGATAGCCGCTCGTTCGGGTCTTACGCCGGAATGGCCCCGGACCGCCGAGCAGACAGAAGTGACCCGACAGGTCGTTCACGATCTGCTTGCCGAGCCGATTGACGTTGACACGGCCGTGCGCATCGCCCTTTTGAACAATCGCGCGCTTCTCGCAAGCTTTGAGGAGTTGGGTATCTCTCAAGCCGATCTCGCGCAGGCGTCCCGGATACGCAACCCGGCGCTTCACTTTACCAGTGCCGAGGTGGGGCTTAGCCTCGACTTCCTGGATGTCTTCATCCTGCCGCTCAAGAAGAAATTCGCTAGCGTTGAGCTCGAGCGCACAAAGCTGCGCGTAGCGGACGAGGTGATTCGGCTAGCCGCTGAAGTAAAAACGGCCTTCTATGAGCTCCTTGCCAGTCAAGAGTTGCTCGAACGACTCGAGTTGATGGGGGAGATCCGTCTGGCCGCTTCCGAGTTCGCCGCACTACAGGAGCAAGCGGGTAACTTGAACGAGCTCGACCTGGAGCAACATAGCGCTGTTTACAATCAGATACGTGTCGATATCGTGAAGGCAGAGCTCGGCCTTCGTCGGCGACGCGAAGCCTTGAACCGCTACATGGGACTGTGGGGCGAAGAGATTCATTGGCTCGCGGAAAAAGGCCTTCCCTCCCTCCCAGATACGGATCCACAGGTGGAGCTCTTCGAGGCCGTCGCTCTCGAGCAGCGATTCGATATCGCTGCTGCGCGGAAGGGGATCGATCAGGTGGCACGTGCACTAGCGCTCACCAAAGGTACCCGTTTTTTTCCGATGGGCATCGAGATCGGCATTGATTCCGAGAAAGACATCGATGGCGCGCGGGTGACGGGGCCATCGCTCGAGATCCAGATCCCCTTTTTTGACCAAGGGCAGGCCGCGATCGCGCGGCTCGAGTCCCAACTTCTTCAGTCGCAACGTCGACTGGAGAATCTCTCGATTCATGCACGCTCGGAAGTTCGTCTCGCCCGAGATTTCATGATTGCGTCGCGAGAATTGACCGAGTACTACCGCGATCGGCTGATCCCGCAGCGACAACAGATCGTTCAGCTTACGCTCGAGCAGTACAACATGATGCTGCAGGGCACCTACGACCTGCTCGCGGCGCGGGAGCGCGAAGTGGAGACCGAGCGGGCCTATATCGAAGCGTGGCGTGACTACTGGATTGCGCGCGTAGAGCTCGAAAGAGCGCTCGGTGGACGTCTTGGACCGAGCACTCCGCAAACGTCTTCACGGCTCTTTTCAACCGATGAGAAGAAAGAGGTCCTACCATGAAGTTCACTCGACGTGGTTTTTGGCAGACGGCGGCAGCTGCAACCGGAATGGCTGCTTTGGCGCGAGCGGGTTCCCGCACGAGCGGCGCCACCGATCAACTAGGTTACACCCCGGTCGAAACTCCGGACGGAGCCACGCTCCCTTACGTGATGAAGGACGGCGTCAAGGAGTTTCATCTCATCGCCGAGCCGGTCAAGCGCGAATTTGCCCCTGGCATGATTGTGAACTGTTGGGGCTATAACGGGATGAGCCCTGGCCCGACCATCGAGGCCGTCGAGGGCGATCGCGTTCGTATTCTCGTGACCAATCGTCTTCCCGAGCACACGACGATCCATTGGCACGGGATTGTTCTTCCCAACGGCATGGACGGCGTCGGAGGTCTGACGCAACCGCACATCAAGCCAGGGGAAACTTATGTCTACGAGTTCACCCTGCGACAGCACGGAACCTACATGTATCACCCGCATGCCGATGAAACCGTCCAGATGGCATTGGGGATGATGGGTTTTCTGGTGATTCACCCGAAGCGCCGAGTACAGCCCATCGATCGCGACTTCGCCATTTTTCTTGCGGAATGGTACGTGGAGCCGGGATCGTTCACGCCCAACCCGAACATCATGACGGATTTCAACACGTTCACGTTCAATGGAAGAGCTTATCCGGGCACGTCTCCGCTCGTGGTTCGAAAGGACCAAAGGGTGAGGATTCGTTTGGCCAATTTGAGTATGGATTCGCATCCGATTCATATTCATGGACACTATTTTCGAGTCGTGGAGACCGACGGCGGACAGTTGCCGGATACTGCCTACTGGCCCGAGACCACCATGAACGTACCTCCGGGAACGTGTCGGGTTGTGGAATTCATAGCCGACAACCCCGGCGACTGGCCCTTTCACTGTCACAAGAACCATCATGCGATGAATGTCATGGAGCATGACATTCCCAATGTCGTTGGAGTGGACCAATCGGATGTTGGTCCAAAGATCTCCAGGTTGGTTCCCGGCTACATGGCGATGGGAGAGACGGGGATGGCCGAGCACGCAAGCTATGCCGCGCACATGAAAGGCGTGCGCAATACGCTTCCCATGATGACGGGCGAAGGACCTTTCGGTCCGATCGGGATGGGTGGGATGTTCACCGTGGTCAAGATCCGAGAGGGCATCACGTCTTACGAAGATCCTGGATGGTATGACCACCCGGAAGGCACGGTGGCCCGGAAGCTCTAGGCGCCTCGATCGGCATTGCTTTGCCGCACAAAATCGGTGGTCGGCGCTTCGTTGGGCGACGGTTGACTAGCGTATCCCAACACCGCGACCTTGTGAATTTGGCGACGGGCGTTGAGGAGCTTGAGCTCTTGAAGGGTCTCCGCGATTCCGAGGAGAATGCTCGACTCGAGAAACTGCAAAAAATGGGCGCTGAGCACTTCGTGCGGATCGTTTGGGGCCCTGGCAATCTACGTTGCCCTGCTCCGACCTTCAGGATTGCGGATATCTCGAAATAGCTTTTGGCTGCGAGGAGACCTGCACTCGACCAGCCTTGCTCTTCGGGTGACAAGACGCGCTCCCAGCGTTGTCCGGGAAACGTGCCCCTTGTGCTTCGGGAAGCCGACGCGTCGGTGGACTCATTCAGCCGGGCGTCCAAAACGCGTTCCAGCAAATGGCCCAGTGTTGGCGCCTCGCCGGACCGGGGAGAGGAGATCAGAGCAATGAAAGACACGGCCAAGACGGTAAGCCCCGTCGCCGCAACGAGCTCCGCTGGCTTTTTCACGCGCACCACCGTAGGAGCGTCGCCATGGATACACCGATCAAGACTCCCAGCACGGACAAAACCGCGACGCCAAGCTTTCGTTCGCGGCTCGAAAGCTCCTCCCGGGCAAATCTCCAGAGCGACAAGGAGAGAAGTCCCAACGCCGGCACCAAAAGACCGATGAAGACCAGACCAGGCTCCAGCACCGGCTCATTGAAACAGCGGGCGTTCACGATCCTGAGAGCGAGCGCAACGCCCGCGAAATAGCCGATCACGGTCGCCGACATGGGTTTTCCAAAAGAACAGAGCCTAAAAGCCCCGCGGCGTAACAGTTCAAAACAGCGACCGCGACGTAGGGGCGAATCTCGGCTGCCGTGAAAATCCAAGGAGACGGGACGGTGTCCGCGCCGATGAGAAAAACCAACGCCTGGTCGAGAGCGAGGGTGGCCACCGGCATGGCCGCGAGCAACGCGATGCCAACGGCGACCTTCGCCCCCCAGATGGCGGCCTTTCGTACCGGCCGCGCGAGGAGAAACTCCATGGTTCCCGAGGCCACTTCAGGCGCAATCGCCGAAGCTCCGAGGACGGCAGCGAAAAACAGGAAGGACGAAGAGGAGGATGACAACGGGCACGGCTCGACTCAGCCACTCCATCACACTGGAAATTCCGACGCCCTGCGGCAACAAGTAGTAACTCGGGATCACGATCAGACAGATCACCGCGCCCCCGATGAAAAGCGCGCGCAACTGGCGCCATTTCTTCCACATCAAATTAAGCCACATCGGCAACATCCCTTTCCGACTCGGCCTTTTGCGGCTTGTCTCCCTTGAGGTATTCGACCAAGATCTCCTCCAGCGAGCAGTCGAGAACTTCCATCCGACCGGGGTTGGTCGCCTGGCAGCGGGCGAGCCAGTCATCGTCGAATTGCTCCACGGTGACCAGAAAAGCGCGTCCGTCCCGCGAAGTGCGAACGACCGCCGGGAGCACCGGGAGTTTCTCGTCGTCATAAAAAAAGGCGCACCCTTTTGAAGCGGGCCTTGAGCTCATCCATGGGCGCGCTCGCCCGAAGACGTCCTCCGACGAGGATGCCGATCTCGTCACAAACTCGCTCCACCTCCTCAACGTAGTGGGAAGAGAGAAGGACAGTTTTGTCCTCGCCCTGGACGAGGTCGATCAAGCTTTCCAGAAACTCGCGTCGGACCGGGGGATCGAGACCCGACGTCGCGTCGTCGAGAATCACGAGCTCCGGATGCGGAGCAAGGCAGAGCGCGAGCGAGAGTTTTGCCCGCATGCCCCGAGACAAGTGGCGAACTTTTCGATCCTCCGGCAGCGAGAACCGCTGAATCAGATCCTTTACCCGGCTGCCGTCCCAGCTCGGATAGAACGAAGCTGTGAAACGAACCATCTCATCCACCCTCATCCACCCGTAGAGGCTCAGATCCTCCGGGACGTAGCCCACGCGCCGCTTGAGCGAAACGGGATCCTGGTAGGGGTCGAGCCCGAGAACCCTCACCGAACCGCGGCTCGCGGACAAAAGGCCGAGCAACATGCGGATAGTGGTCGTTTTGCCGGCGCCGTTCTCTCCCAAGAGCCCGAAGATCGTTCCTCGCTCCACGCTCAGGCGAGATTGAGAGCTCCGTAGGTAACGCGCGTTACTGCGCCGTCGGGGGCGACGTCGTTGAGCGCGCCACGAGTTGCCCGCAGCTTCTGTCGCTCGTGACTTCGAGCTCGACCGTGGGAGCCCCATAAATTCGGGCCCTGCGTCAACCCGGTGTCGCCTCTCAGGCTTTGAGCCTCGTTTCGTCGTCGCTTCTCGCTTCGCGTCGCCGGTCGATCCCCGCCCGGATCAATAATGACGAGGAACAAGACCGCGTGGCTGATGATTTCAGGCGGAAATCGATAACCGCGGTAGCTCGGCGACTTGCTGTTCATTGGCACATTCTGTCAGTCGCCAGCTCAATTTGACCAGTACCCGGCAAATGGTTCGTTCAACGTTGTTGTGTGCTAACCTAGCAGTCCACCCGCGAACATTTCCTCACATAGCCTGAGGCGTTTCGCGAGTGCAACAACGAAAACGGAATCTATTTGGAGTTTGGCGGGCTTTGTCAGGAGAGAAAAGGGCGATGGAGTGCAACAAAGGTTTCACGCTTATCGAGCTTTTGATCGTGGTTGCGATCATCGGCATCATTGCTGCGATCGCGATCCCGAGCTTGCTCCGGGCCCGCGTCTCTGCGAACGAAGCGCAGGCGATCGGCGACACGCGTTCGATGATCTCTGCCGAGCAGACCTACGCGTCGGCGAACGGCGGATTCTACTCTGATCCCGTGAACCTTTGCCGCAACGGCGGTAACTGTGCTGGGGTCGGCATCCCGAACTATCCTGTGGTGGCGCCTGAGTTCCTCGGCGGTGACCTCGGACGCACCTCGCCCTATCTGAAGTCCGGCTACAACCGGACGTGGACGTCGGCGCAGAATGCGTCGAACCTCCCGACCAACCTGGATCCCAACAGCGTGTTGAACTACTGTTACGACAGTACTCCGGCGAGCTTGGGTCTCACGGGCGCACGGGCTTTCTCTGGCGGTGCCACGGGAGCTCTCTACGTGGACCCGACGGGCGCGCAGATCGCTTGTCCGATTCCAGGGGCGACGGTGTTCCTCGAGTAATTGAGATCGAGCTTCTGTGCTCTACGGGGCCGCTGTGCTTCATCATCATTAGTGGTCCGCCGGCCACGGAAGGCCATGACGGGCTCGGGCGATGACGACTTCGGCGGGTTACAGACTCAAGTCAGTGCCGAGATGACTTGAACATCGAGCTCAAAGGTCCGAAGAACGCGGGTCTAGCCCGCTCCGGTTTCCAAATGCTCTCTTCCTCGACGAAGTTCCGCCCGGGCGGCCCAGGACCTCGAGAAAGTTTCGAGCAACGCCGACGCCCACGAGCCGCTCCTGTCCCTCATCAATATCCGTCGGCGTTTGAAATCAGGCTCTTACCCGCCCTCCTCGCCGCGGTCACAGGGGAGCTCCCGCTTGAGATCAGGGAGCGGAAAAGGCAAACTCCGCCGCCATGCTCCGTGTTCTCATATTCCTCGTCTCTCTCGGCGCGCGCGATCCGGGCGATGTGCCGGCGCCGAGCGGACCTTGTCATCGAAAACCTGGCTCTGCGACAGCAAGTGACTGCGCTGAAGAAAGAGCGGAGTCAAGCCCATTCTTAGTTGAAACTCTCCACGGCTCATAAATTAGGCGGCCTTCTTCTTCGACACCGTTGATGTCTTCGTCTCGATCTTCAGTTCCCGCTTGAGAGCTTCGCGAAGCTTCGGAA